>Ga0316231_1001493_pt1 | contig 25504 bp, 9 predicted proteins | sample TBH18027metaG_FD_206002 | JGI IMG/M metagenome (GOLD analysis project Ga0316231, IMG submission 206002) | Freshwater microbial communities from Trout Bog Lake, Wisconsin, USA - TBH18027 | ecosystem: Environmental > Aquatic > Freshwater > Lake > Hypolimnion/Profundal zone | place: USA: Wisconsin... | reverse complement strand
CCCTTTTTTTCAATTTGTGGTTCCATATTCGTATGTGAATGGCGGGTACGGAAACAATTACGAGTACGGACAAGTGACCATTGCCGAACAGGGTGGGTTTGGCGGGGGTCAATCACCCATCGGGCTTTTGACACCTATTACACAGATTACAGGAGATGGCACGAACGCAGTGTGCACGACTGCAGTTCCTCACGGGTACCCATTCAACTATGTGGTTACCATCTCTGGAACAACGTACTATGACGGGATCCAACAGATTCAAGTTCAGTCCTCAAACACCTTTATATTCAGCACATCAAACACGCAAACAGTCACGTCTGGGACCGTCTCCGGACTTGCGACGGGCTCTTCGGGAGGTGGAGGGTACACGGGAAGTCCGGGGGATGGGACGTCCGGTGCAACCTGTTACGCCGATCCGAGTGTCCAGAACTTTACGGACCTAGGACCAACTTCGAACGCGTCTGGATACGTCACAGTGAGTCTCGTGAACCCCGTACCTATTACTCAAAGTCCAACGTGGAACCAAACTTGGACAGACCAGCCGTCCACCTTCCCTTATGAAACAACGTGGTCTGCGTGTGTGTACGGAAACGGGACATATGTTGCTGTATCAAACAACGGGACTTACCCCGTGACCTACTCGACGGATGGTGTCAACTGGCTCACCCAGACCTACGGGTCATCCGTTCAACCGTGGGTCTCTGTGACCTTCGGGAATGGGATCTTTGTGGCCGTTGCAAACAATGGTTCCGAAATGTCATCATCAGACGGTATTCACTGGTCAGTGCACAATGTTCCCGTTTCAACTGCCACATGGGAATCAATCGCGTATGGAAACGGTATTTTCGTTGCCGTTTGTCCATACGGTCCTCCGTTTCTTATGACTTCCCAGGATGGCTTAATTTGGACCATACAGACTGTACCTTCTTCATATTGGTACGGAGTTACATACGCAAATGGTCTTTTTGTCGCAGTAAGTCCCTTTTCTCCATACGTCATGACCTCACCAGACGGGGTCACGTGGACAACTCAAACGGCTCCAGACGGACTATGGGTTTATGTTACCTTCCAAGGAGGTCTGTTTTTCGCAACTACATACTCAGGTAGTCCTTATATGATGTCATCAGCAGACGGGATATCATGGAATACAGCAACCACTATTCCAGCATCAGGGTCGTGGATGCCACCTGCATATAACAACGGGACCTTTGTTGCCGTGAATCAGTTTGGACCTCCATATGTCGCGACCTCAACAGACGGGGATGTATGGACTCAACAAACGGCACCAAGTGGACAATGGTCTGGAGTCGCATACGGAAACGGTTTATTTGTAGCTGTGGGATACGCTCAAACTCCGGCCGTCATGACCTCACCAGACGGAATCAATTGGACAACGTATGATGGTGTTAACGGGGCCTGGAACACAGTGTCGTACCTTAATGGTCTTTTCGTCGCCGTTGGGGTGAACGCACCGATGACCTCCCCGGACGGAATTAATTGGACGCTTCAGACGGCTCCAGTTAATGATTGGACTTCAATAACATACGGAAACGGACTCTTTGCTTCTTCAGCTCATGATAATTCTAATAACGGGTTCATTTACTTGTCAAATGATGCTGTGAACTGGTACCCTGCCGGAGGGGATTCAACTCCGTGGACCGCTATAACATCTGGAAACACACATACTTTTTCACAAATAACATATAACACACAGACCCCAGTAACAACTGGAAACGGGATTTTCGTGGCAACATCAACAAGTGGTGCTTCATATTCGTTAGACGGTCTGAACTGGACACTAGCATCGGTCGTTCAACCAGACTCTTGGTCATCTGTAACCTACGGACCGGCATCATCCGTCACGTATTTACCAGCTCCTTCTACTTTTACTTTTGAACAGGCATTCAATGATCATTCAACTGGAGGAGGGTATGACGGACAAAATACTGCTTTGAGTCCTAATGGTTCTGTTTTAGTAATTGGTGGTTATAATGCAAACGGTGGTTCAGGGAACGTGTATGTTTACAAAAACGGATATTTCTCATATAGTCTCCAAGGTTACTATGCTGAACAGTTTGGGGCGGGTCTTGCCCTAAGTTTCGATGGGTCTGTTTTAGCAGTCGGGGCACCGAATGCAAACACACAGACGGGAAATGTATATGTTTACAAAAACGGAAGTTTATCTTATAGTCTACAAGGTACAGATTCTAGTGGATATTTCGGAACGACTGTTGCTTTGAGTTCCGACGGGTCGGTATTAGCGGTTGGCTCCTATAATTCAAATGATGGGTCAGGGAACGTGTACGTGTACACAAACGGAACTTTTTCGTATAGTCCTTATGGTCCTAGTTCTTATTTTTTCGGTTTGGGCCTTTCCTTGAGTTCCAACGGGTCGGTACTAGCGGTTGGCGCCCCTGGTACAAACAGTTCAACAGGTGAAGTCTATGTTTATACAAACGGAACTTTGACGTATAACATACAGAATCCATACCAAGTTATTAATAGCTTGTTTGGCTTGGGAGTTTCCTTGAGTTCTGACGGGTCCATCTTGGCCACTTCTGGTGCAGGAAACGTATACGTATACAACACTGTATCTCAGACTTTAAATTACACAGTATCTGGTGGGGGTAGTGTTTCACTGAGTTCAGATGGTTCGGTCGTGGGTACGGGGACTGGTGTGTTTAATTCTCAAGGTGCTGCTTATGTATACGTAAACGGAACTCTGTCAGCCAGTTTTCAAGGGTACGATATGACGAGCGGGTTTGGAAAGAGCGTTTCCCTAAGTGCAGACGGGTCTATTTTTGCGGTCGGGACCGATGTTGTGTTACCCAATTCTGGGAGCGCGTATGTATACTCTACGTTACCATATACAGGACCCCTATTCGTTGCAGTTGCAAATAACGGAACCACGGCAAACGTCATGTACTCAATAGACGGGAACGTTTGGTCGAATGCAACAACAGGAACAACAAGTAATGCATGGTCGGCCGTGACCTATGGAGACGGACTTTTCGTTGCGACGGCTCAAAGTAATGTCATGTACTCTACAAACGGACAAAACTGGAACGCGGGAACTCAACTTAATTTTGTTTCAAATTGCATTACATACGGAAACGGGTACTTTGCAGCTCTTTCGAGTAACGCATCTGTTTCTCAAGTTGCAGTGACATCGAATATCTCAAATTCCTGGCAATACTCGACAGTCCAGGGTGCTTCGTACACGGGAGTGACCTACGGGTCTCGCGGGTTTGTTGGTGTGTCCCCAACAAAGTTCACGCTCGGTTTTACGCCTCAATTTTGGATCAACCCGGCACAGACATCGGCCGCAAACAAACTAAACTTTTCAGAGTGGAACGGACTCGCCTACGGAAACGGAACTTTTGTAGCGGTAGGGAACGGGCTCATCCAGGGAACGAGGGACCAGGGAACCACGTGGAATTCGTACGTTTCCAGTAACGTGGCGTGTATCACGTACTCACAGAACCTAGGAACCTTTGTGGCCGTCTCAAACACGTACGCGGACGGGACATACACTTCACAGGACGGGCTCAATTGGACCCAAAACACAAACCTTCCAAGAACTTCCCCGTCGGTTGCGTACGGAAACGGGAAGTTTGTTGCTGTAGTAAACGGCGAATCCAATGTGCTAACATCCCGTGATGGCGTGTACTGGACCCTCGAAGAAGATGCGACTGTAGCCGCTCCATGGAACTCTATTGCGTACGAAAACGGGGAGTTCTTAGCATCGGCTTCAGACGGGACGCAAATGTTTTCACCTGACGGCGTGTTCTGGAACTCTCAAACAACCTTGCCGATGGGATACACAACTGTTGGGTACGGAACTCCAGGGGGATCTGGTCGTTTCGTTGCACTTGGAAATTTCAAGTCTGCATATTCACTGGATGGCGTTTCATGGGCACTGAACGGTGGTCAATATTCGTTCACTATAGAGCCACCTGGTATTTTTCTCCCGTACCCTATTTCCGTTTCAGGTGACGGCCAAAAAGTTCTCATTTCATCTATCGACTATTCTCCAAAGGTATTCACAAACGGTGAATTATCAGAGGAGCTCTCGGCCCCTCACGCAAACGAAGGGTACGGATGGGCATCGGCCATGAGTCTTGATGGCACAATCATTGCGGTCGGTGCCCCCAATGCAAATAGTAATGTCGGAAACGTCTACGTGTACTCGAACGGTACTTTGTCTTATACACTGAGCGGGGCATCGGCAAATGTCCTTTTTGGGTCGTCTCTTGCCTTGAGTGGGACCGGAAGCGTCCTCGCGGTCGGGGCGCCGGGTACGGGGTACGTGAACGTGTATACAAATGGAACACTCACGCGAACCTTTGTGGGACAGACTGTCGGAGACGGGTTCGGGTGGGCAACGGCCCTGAGCTCGGACGGGACGGTCTTTGCTGTGAGTGCACTCAACATAGGCTTTGGAATTTCCGGGGCCCAAAAGGTCTATTATACGAAAGGAGCGACGACATATACACTCTCGGGCAACTCACCCAACGACGGGTTCGGGTGGGCCATATCTCTCAGTGGTGACGGCACGGTCCTGGCCGTCTCGGCCTTGTTTGCCGGATACGTGAACGTGTACAATAACGGAAGTTTCGCCTATGCGATTCAGGACTCTTATACCAATCAGTTTGGGTGGGCCTTGTCCATGAACCTCGACGGGTCAGTCCTTGCAGTTTGTGCACCTGTAGAAAACAATGTATACACGTACGACGGAAGTGGGACGTTGACAAATACGTATAATGGGGCTGGGTGGCAAGTGGCTGTAAGTTCCACTGGCGGTCTTATTGTGTCAAGTACACGATACGGGACAAATATAAATGTGTATTCACAAATTAGTCCACCTGCAGGAACCTGGTACGGAGTTACGTACGGAAACGGTATTTTCGTAGCTGTTGGATATAATGTCGGCATGACATCCCCGGACGGAATTATCTGGACAACTCAGCCAGTACCAAGCGCAGCGTGGTTCTCGGTGATCTACGGAAACGGACTTTTCGTAGCTGTTGGATATGGAGAAGGAACAACTACTAACATCATGACATCACCAGATGGTATAAACTGGACGATTCAAACATCACCAGGCACAAATGCAATCTGGAACTCGGTGACTTACGGAAACGGTATTTTCGTAGCTACTAGTATATATGGCCCTCCGTATGTCATTACGTCTCCAGACGGAATCAACTGGACAACGCAAACAGTTCCCTCACAACAATTGGGTCCGTGTACATACGGAAACGGTCTTTTTGTTATTTGTGCCTATAATCCGTTTGGTAATTACAACGTTATGACTTCACCCGATGGTATTACTTGGACTCCCCATGTTGGGATTTCATCTCGATGGCGGTCGGTTACATATGGAAACGGCGTCTATGTTGCGACGGGCGAACTTCCACCAGTTGCGATGGCATCGCATGATGGTATAAATTGGAAGGCAATTTATACAATTCCTTTTTCTTTTTGGGATTCAATAGCATATGGAAACGGTCGCTTCGTCTCTGTGAGTAATGGACAAGAGAATTTTTCTACACAAAATACATACGTCACGACATCCACGGACGGGTTTCAGTTTTCTTTTCTACTCACAGGTTCTCCCGTCTATGGAAACAACATTTGGGTTGGAATTTCAAAGGGGGGGGTATTCGGACCCGCGACTACATTTACATATTTAGTATATTCATATGATGGAAGGTACTGGTATGTAGGAAGTGCGCCCCCGGATACTTGGTCCGCCGTCTCTTACGGAAACGGCTTTTTCATGGCCGTGACGAATAACGGGACCTATCCGGTCGCATATTCACAAGACGGGATCAATTGGTCGACAGAAACCACAGGGTTCCAGACGACCGATTGGAATTCAATTGTTTTTGGTCAAAATACGTTTATGGCTCTTGAGGCCGAGGGTGCATCAACTATGATTACACAGGTCACCGAGACTTTTTAGTGAGTCGCAACGTTGGACACAAGCCCCTCGAGGACAGAAATACGCTGAGAAAGCAGTGACTGAGGAGTCACGTTGGACTGGAGCCGACGGCTCAGAACAACAACCTGTTCCATAGCACCTGCATACTGCTGCAGATTCGTCTTATCGACCGTCGCGAGACGCTGACGAGCCTGTGCCAAAGCAGTCTGGAGCTGCGCAACCTGGGAAGGGTCTGTCGCCACAAACATCTGCTTGTTAATGTCATCAAGCTCGGGAATCAGGGAAGGGCGACCTGGGAATGCCATTTGTTTACTATACAAGGAGGTTTTTTCCTTAACTGAAAACGCCCGTCGTTGTTGCAATCTTCGTGACACGGTGCTTATTCATTTCACAAGACTACATAAAAGGGAACGAATCTTAAAGTATAAAAGAATGCCACAACGCAAAGTACTTATTGGAACACCCAGTTATGATGGGACCTTGGACGTTTGGTACGTCAATTCACTCGTCGGGACGATCCGCGAGTCTGAAGATCGCGGTATCCGTATAGACCCTATTTACATGTCATATGATGCGCTCGTCCAGCGCGCTCGGAATGATCTGGTCGCTTTGGCTATTCAGGGCGAATACGATGAACTTATATTCATAGACGGGGACATAGAGTGGGACCCTTCGTGGATTTTTAAACTTCTCAAGTGGCCTCAGGATGTCATAGGTGGGACGTACCGCAAAAAGACGGATGATTATGAAGGGTACGTCCTCAAACCTCTAGACGGTCCCGAGGTTATCGATACACGTACGGGTCTCATCAAAGTTGCAGGCCTAGGTACGGGGTTCCTCAAGTTGTCTCGGAAAGCGCTCGAGTACCTATGGAACCAAGCGCCGCCTTACGTCGACCACAAGGGTAAGAATTCCCGTATGGTTTTCGATATCGCAATTCAGGACGGGGTCATGGTATCTGAAGATATTCTCATGTGTCAGCGTTTGACACAGGGCGGGTTTGATATTTGGTTGGATCCACGCATGTGTTGTAATCACACGGGACCCAAGAAGTTTTGTGGGAACTTTGTGCAAACACTTAATAAGGAGGAGCCGAGTGTGAAAGAGTAAAATGGGGACTGGGGACGCAAAACCAGATGGTTTGCTCATGGTGACATACGGAGACGACCCAACGAAAATCAAGGGACTCAAAAGCCCTTTCATAAATCTCGGACTTGGAAAACGGTACGTGGATACGTTTTCGAAGTTTGAGGCTCTTCGCGAGTTTCTCAAAACCGCGGGCGCAAGTCCTTCGGATTTGCTTGTTTTCGTCGATGGATACGATGTGGTCCAAAGACGTACGGACTTGGATGAGTTTGTGGCCCTTTTCAAAGAGTTTGGGGCTGACCTCGTGTTCGGGGCCGAGACATATTGTTGGCCGAGTCCCTGGATGGCGCACCTTTTTCCGAAGGCTCCGATGGGAAAAAACGGGCGACCTCTTCCGTATCGCTTCCCAAATTGTGGAACATATATAGGATACGTCTGGTCCATCAAAAAAATGCTCGATTGGGACGAATATAGGTTATCTTTTGATGATCAGGGGCTCGTACACGACTTTTATTTGAGTCCTTCGAACTCGGTACGGGTCGCCATGGACCACCACCAAACGCTTTTTCAGACTGGTACTTTTGTTCCTTGGTCGGATCTTGACAAGACGCAGGCGTGGTTTGTACACTTTAATGGCAAAAGTCACTTGGGCATCGGAACCGATGGTTCCTCCTTCTGTATCCTAGACAGGTACATACGGGGCGAACCTATTGGGGGTTTGAGGCAGGCGCACAGAGTCATTACTGACTCGGCGGGACCGTAGGAGGAGTTACGCTCCGACGCGACCGAAGGTCGCTTGTCCCTGGGACGCTTGAAGCGCAGAGACTTGGGTCTGGAGGTCTGTGACCTGTACCGAAAGTTCCTGAATAGCCTTGACGAGGATCGGTATGAGATTCGTCGTACATATGGCCAACTTTTCTGGAAAGTCTGTGTTTACGACATAGTTAAACGGAAGACTCAGATCTCGTTCGGTCTCAAGAATATCCTGAGCGAGAAATCCGAGCCGGTTAATCGAACACGTCTTGGAACCATCGGGTGTTTGTCCATCTGGATACCACCCGCGGTCATCGAAATTGAACGTAACAGGTTTGAGTTTCGTGACGTAATCGAGGCCGACGGCAATCGACGCAATATTCGTCTTGTCCCGAGCGTCGGACGTAGTGATCGTGCTTGTTTTACAGTATAGAGATGCAGTTGAATTGTTCCCGAGAACTACGTAATTCGACTGGGACGTAATACTGACAAGGGCATCGTTTCCTGAATTGTAACCAATACACGTGTTATTCTGCCCGGTCGTGTTGTTCTGCAACGCATACAATCCGACAGCTGTGTTATTCTGACCGGTCGTGTTGCTCTGTAACGCATCCAATCCGAAGGCCGTGTTCTGGCTCCCTGTCGTGTTGGTCTGCAACGCATACAATCCGAAGGCCGTGTTACTCTGCCCGCTCGTATTGTTGTACAACGCACCCGTACCGACAGCCGTGTTGTTTTGACCGGTCGTGTTGTTCTGCATCGCCTGATACCCGACAGCCGTGTTGTTCTGACCGCTCGTGTTGTTCTGCATCGCCGAATACCCAACAGCCGTGTTATAGTTCCCGCTCGTGTTGTTGAGCATCGCACTCACCCCCAGGGCCGTGTTACTCTGCCCGGTCGTGTTAGCGCTCATCGCATTTAGTCCGACCGCCGTGTTGTTTTGACCGGTCGTGTTGTTCTGCATCGCCTGATACCCGAGGGCCGTGTTATTGCTCCCTGTCGTCGTGTTCTGCATCGCCGAATACCCGACGGCCGTGTTTTGGATCCCGGTCGTGTTGGTGTACATCGCCTGGTAACCGACGGCCGTGTTGTTCTGTCCAGTTGTGTTGTTCAGCATTGCACTTTGACCGACCGCCGTGTTATAGCTCCCTCCCGTGTTGTTGAGCATGGCCTGATACCCGATGGCCGTGTTACTGATCCCGGTCGTGTTGTTTTGCATCGCCTGGTAACCGACAGCCGTGTTGTTTTGTCCGCCCGTGTTGTTGAGCATCGCACTCACCCCAAGTGCTGTGTTGTTCTGACCGGTCGTGTTGGCGTTCATTGCATTTAGTCCGACCGCCGTGTTGTTTTGACCGGTCGTGTTGTTGAGCATCGCCTGATACCCGAGGGCCGTGTTATTGTTCCCGGTCGTGTTGTTGAGCATCGCACCTTGGCCGACGGCCGTGTTTTGGATCCCGGTCGTGTTGTTCTTCATCGCCGAATACCCGACAGCCGTGTTATTGCTCCCGGTCGTGTTATTATTGAGACTTAATGGACCGACGGCAAGGTTTGTGGATACTGAACCGGCACCGTAGTTTGTAATGTCGCCGACAACATGGAGGGCGCTTTGCGGATTCGTCGTCCCTATACCTACACCCCCTCCGGTCACACTATTACTTATAATCATGGGGGAGCTCTGAACACCTCCACTTGCAATAAGAGAAAATATTATAACTGAACCCAAACTAGTCGTAGGGCCAGCTGAAATTTCACCGCCATAATTGCCTCTTGTTATTTTCAATGCCGTGTTCGCGCCATACCCACTATTCCAGCCACTGGTCAAATTGAGTAAAACATTTGTTGGACCTCCAGTACCGGATGGATCGGATCGTACATCGAGAGGAAACCCGGGGTTGGTCGTTCCTATCCCAACATTACTCGACGAATTTATAACAACAATGTTCGAGTAGCCTGCAGAATTTGAAAACACGGCAACGTTTGAACCTTGTACTATACTTGAAGGAAGACCCGAAGCTACGAGGATATTACTCGAAGAAATGGTGTTCGAACCCGCGATCGATCCATAAACAGTCGCAAAGACATTTGTCGCAAGCACATTTGTCGTCTGAAGAGCGTTTGCAGAATACACGTTCAAAAAGGATGCGACGTTCGAACCGGCCAAAGAGCCATAGAAAGCTCCAGAGGCAAACACGTTGGTCGTAAACACGTTTGTGGTTGAGAGGGCGTTCGAGGCGTAGACGTTGCCCGTGACCCCGAGGGTCGGACCACCCGCCGCAGGTGCAAACCCTCCAACCCCTAGGAACTGCGTCGCCGTCACGTTTCCAGAGGCTATTACGTTGGTCGTCTGAATGGCATTTGATATGTACGTGTTTCCTACTATATGGAGATTTGCCACCGGGCTCGTGGTTCCAACACCTACACTGTTTGAATATGTCACAACCATGGAAACGTTTCCGCCCGTCGTGCCTCCATTCATAAAGTAAAAGTTGTCGATAGCACCCACAGACACGCGCCCGATACCAACACCTCCCTGGAGATAATCCATCACAAGACCATCCGTATATTTTCCTGCAAAACTCGACGTGACATAGAGCCCGTTTGCCGTCTGGACCAGATTTGCAAGGACGTTTGTAGTCACGACTGCATTTGCCGCGTAAATGTTGCCTGTTACAGTGTTGGAAAGGGTCAGGGTGTTTGCAACCAAGTTTGTAGTCGTGAGAGCGTTCGAAGCGTAAATGTTTCCCACGACGCTCAGGTTTGCTGATACAGCACTCGTCCCTATTCCGACGTTTGACAAGTAATATACGTTTCCCGTACCCGTCGTCCATTGGGACCCTACAAACCCAACGATGTTTGTTGTGTAAATGTTGGCAATGTTCGCAACATAAATATTAGCCGTTTGTTGGACGTTCAGGTTTCCTGTGAGAAACAGGTTGGTTGTTGAGAGAGCGTTCGAGGCGTAGATGTTGCCTGTAACTGTCAAAACTGACGTGGCATTCGAGAGGGTCAAAGTGTTTGCTGTAACGGCCGACGCGTTCACAGTGTTCGAACCCGCGAGGGCGCCGTAGTACGTGGTTGCTGTAACGGTCGACGCGTTCACAGCGTTCGAACCTGCTAGTGTACCATACAGAGTCCCCCCTGATATACTTCCAGAAGCTACGACATTCGTGGTCGTGACCGAGTTGGACACGTACAAATTTGCAATATTACTGTTCCCGTTCGAATCAATGACAACGTTAGACCCAACGTAGTACACGTTCGACGTGACTGTGTTTGCAACAGCATTTCCAACGACGTTATAGCCGTTGAAAATGTTCTGAGACGACATTATACTCTAAGGAGGGTTTTTAATACGAGATTGGGGGCGAAGCTAACAGTCTGTCGTGTTGGTATACAAATTCGTCTTTACGTATTCATACAAAAGACCGTGGAGCGATGTTGCCGTCTTTTCTGTCGAAATTCCATAATCGACAGTTCCCGTTTGAATGGGGTCACAGTTACTGTTTTTCGCGTTTTCATTGACCCAGATCTTGTACATCCCACATGCTGTATACTGAGCGGTATCGTATACGTTTGCTATATTTGAAGTCACATTTGGAGTGACGAGATGCGCGCCTCAGGGAGTCTATGAAAGTTCTACTGAGGTGCCGAAGGCCACGTAGGGTTCGAGGGATCACTCGTCACCCCCGGCAAATCTCTCAGAGCGGTCCTGTACGCGGCCCAGGCCTGTTGCGCCTCCGGAGTCAAAGGAGCGAAAGGGAGGACGCGCCAATCCGAGGCGCTCAAAAGAGCGTCTCGCTGGACCCTGAGTTGGGACCAAACCTGAGCTGTTTTGGCTTGGACTTTCGTGGGGTCGGCTTGGAGTGTGATGGTCCCGTCATCACACCGGATGCCCATGACCGTGTCCCAAGAGAGTCCCTCTGGAACTTCTAGACGGGGACCGGGAGTCACGGGAACTATAGGCGAGTCACTAAAGTACCAGTCGACGACAGACAAGGTATTCGAATCCAAAATTACGAGTTGACTCATTCTACTAGGAGACTAGACTAAAGTTCGGCGCTGAAGCCGAGGAAGGCTCCGGTTGTTGTTGCAGCTGTAAAGTTCACACCGTTACCAGCAGTTAGTACTGCACTGGTCGTTATATTAAGTCCAGACCCATATTGACCGATTGCACCCGTTGCTATCCCTGTAACCGGTGTGGCCGTGTTTAGGTATCCCACCTGGAAAGTACCTGGAGCGCTGTTTGAAAAAATCGTTGGCGCTGCACGCATAACCACAGGGTTCGGTATGTTTATATAGGCTATAGATGTAGTTCCGGCATATCCCGTTCCGAAAACCTGAGCAGTGTTGAGAGCTGATGTCAGTTGGTAATAGTACCTCTGACACAACTGGAGTTCGGTCGCGTAGGGGCGGAACTCAAAGGGGGTGGCAATTGTCCCCTTTTCGAGCTGGACTCCTGTGATTGCGATGTATGTCCCCGCGTAGTTGATCCACGGGTAGTTTCCGTACAAGGTGTATGCACCCGTCCAAGCACTCGAAGCACTCGTTACACTTGCTGAATTTACAGGACAAATGTAAAGCTGTAAACTTCCCGAACTTCCTGTACCCCATGAAGACCCGTTGGGTGGTGGTGGAACCGTAAACGTGTAGTATTGCCAAACACCCGAGTTGGCGTTGATGACCATGTTATAGTTTGTGTTGCCCGAACCGTAGTTGCCTATGTTCATATTGAACTGACTTCCCGTAGGTGCGTTTGTACGGAACCAAAACGAAAGGGTCACGGGGCTCCCGAACGAAGTACCCCAATTCAAGTCCTGAATGGTGTACCCTTCTATGAAATATCCAGGAACGACATAAGATGCTGTGACTGCCGAGTTGACGACGATGTTCGACGCGTACCTGAACCCGTACTGGTACGGTGTATCTGAAACGGTCAACGTGTTTTGATACTGTGTGATTGACCCGGCTGACATGTTTGCTTGAATGTTGAACCTATCAATCAGATAATAAGTTGCCGAAACGAGTGGAATTGTGTTCGACGTCCCCCTCTGTGCGATCCTCATGTCCCCGTTGATGATTCGATTGCGATACATGAGCGGATTCCCGGCAGAGACGGTCCCGCCCGTGACCAAATCGCCCGCAACCTCAAGGGATCTTTGCGGATTCGCGATGCCGACCCCGACCTTTGCGTCGTTTGTGATGCACAGACTTTCCTCGGTGCCGTTGAATATTACTTCAGCAAGATTCATATATTGAGTTCCGGCTACAAGTCCAGACAGTTGGTTACCAACAAGTCTGAAAAACGTATATGCCTGTGTAGTTGATGTAATAAAAGTTTGAGGGACACCATATGACCAACTTAAACCAGAACGCGAATCGACAATAGTCCAATTTATTCCGTCACGTGACCCAAGTATCCAAAACTTCGATGGACTTTGAGTTTGATTACCAGACTGATTAATCGGGTATATTGTGTAAGAACTCAGAATAGTAGAAACTGGAACTTGAAGCTGAAGCCACTCACCCGCGTAGGAGTTTCCTAGAGTGTCTACAGTGACGACTGAACCCGTGTAAGAGTAAGGAGATGATGATGAGTAGTTGACAATGGACGCCCAGGAACTGTTTGTAACTGTTGTCCAGATTTTATCAAAAGCCCTGTATGCCTCAAACCCGGCAGAATACTCACTACTCGCACTCGCCACGTACTTCCCCTGCCCGTACGTCACGGACGCATTCGAAGTTGTATCGAGCAGGTACGAGCTCATGGGCGCGGGCGGGTACGCTTGGACCGTTCGAGTTCCACCCTGACTGATGGCGTTGATTCCACGCGACTGAACGTTGTATGATATGCTCGTTTGTACGTTTGACCGGAACAAAAGCAAAGTATTTGCATCTGCTGTAAAGGGACCCGAAGGAACCGTGTATGAAGTTCCTGTGTATCGAGCGACATTAGATATGCGAACATCAGCCATGTTAGCCGCGAGTGATGACCCAATCTGAACGGAATTCAAAGGGTTAAAACTTTGATTCTGTGCGGCTGCGTTACTTGTTATCGAACCATTCACACCTATGTTCGAGTATGTGCCGTCGTATGATACAAATATGTGATTCCATGTGTTTGCAAACGTACCTATATTGTTTGAAGTAAGGGTGTACTTTACGAGACCAAGAGAGCTTGTCGATGGTAAGTTGAAAGAAGTTCCCGATGAACCCGAATCCATGTTTTGAATATTTATAGAAGTTGGAAACGAGTATTGTGTGAGAGAATAGAGATTTCCTCCCAAATCGGAAGCTATACGAGGGTTGTACGTAGTTGAACCAGACGCGCCAATTATATAAGAAACACCCATGACGTAACCCGTCGAGTTGAACTTTATGATGAAACTTGTAGAATTTGACGTCGAGGTTCCAGGAAGAGAAAACGCGGACGCGGTCGCTGGTAAATTACTGAAACTGTATATAGGTACGCTACCTGTTGAAGCATACTGACCTGTAAAAAAGACATTGTTATTCGTGTCGACTGCAACACTGGTCTGCAACGCAGTTGTGAGCGTCGCACTAGGAACCCATGCGTATCCCAATATGTTTCCGAGTGCGTTGTACTTTATCAAGTAACTCCCAGGTCCCGTGGGGGCATATGATGCCGTTGCTGTCGGCGTCAAAGAAAAGGTTGTCAAACCGAGAAAAGTTCCACCCATACCGACGGTTTGATACGCAGCTACATACATGTTGCCTAAAGAATCAAAGGCGAATGAAGTTGCTATACTTCCAGGTGTTCCCGAGCCGTTTGCCGCGAATGGACGTGCGTACCCTAAAATATTTCCAGCCTGATTAAATTTCAACAAAAATGGACACTTTCCGTTCAGGTTGGCCGGGATAGTATACCCGGTAGATGTTGGCGTTGTGCTCAAAGTATATACAAGCATACCCACGGCCGATTCGCCAGCGATACACAAGTTGCTTCCAGGGTCTATGGAAAGACACTGGACTGAATTTGCAAATTCTCCGTTTCCTGCGCCACCGCCGAGTGTTGTGTATCCGGCAACAGTTCCGGTGATTAGATACTTCACAATAAACACGTTGGAATTTCCTGAATTTGTAGGAAGAGTCAAGCCGGAAGACGTTGGTGATGTTCCAAACGTATATATAGTTGACCCCGTAGCTCCAGTGTATGACCCGCCCAAGTATATGTTACTCTGTGCATCGGTCGTAATAGATTCTATATAGTTTGTTCCTGTGTAGTATGTGTATCCAACAAGCGTTCCCGCCTGACTGTACGAAATTGCGCAAGACCCGCTCGTGACGGACGGAAGCAGTGTCCCCGTTGAGACTGGAGACGTGCTTATCGTGTTGATAGTAGGTGTGCCAGAGTAGTTTCCAGCGACATATATGTTACTTCCAGCGTCAATTGCAAGTGACTTTGCACTTATTGTACCTGAAATGTATGTAAAACCTAGAACGGCACCAGCCTGGTTGTACTTTATCAAAAACATTCCAGACCCAGATGGAACGGAATACCCAGAGGTTGTTGGCGAAGAGGTGAATGTGTATATGTTGAATCCCGCCGAATAGTTTCCAATCATGTAAATGTTAGATGTGGAATCTGTAGTCACATAGACTGGAGAAACCGATGTGCTGTTTGTATACGTGTATGCCGATGCGGGCGTAGGGGCAAACCCGGGCGAATTGAAAAACACACTCCCGTTGTTCAAAGTGACAGACCAATCAGATTGTTTTGTTATGACGTTTCCACTTGTAAAATTCGTTTGGTACACCCACCCCTCAATCGTCCACGAGTTGGCCCAGAGGTTGGTGGTGACCATGGAAGACGCCGCATTGCCGTAATCCACGTACCCGGTCCCATCGAAACGTACACTCTGAAGTGTCGAACCTACATACGGTGTCAATGTGTTTGACGTCACGCCACCGACGGGATTCAAAAGGGACCCGTAAGAGGAAGCCTGCTGAGGGAGTTGCGTAACATCCTGTATGTACGGATACGTGGGAAGAGGGTACTGAGACTCGAGTTGCCATGCGACGGTCCCACCAACAGGAATCGGACCCAGATTGGGGTTCGGTGTGAATGTGGTCGTCGTGTATGTATTGGCGCCAAAGAGGACGCGGGCCTTGGCAATGGCGAAGTTTGCCGGATATAACGAGTTATTCTGTCCCAATGTTACACCGTTATACTGATTCGTTGATGGAGTTCCGTTGAATAACACGGATGTTCCGGACCCGCTGTACCCCGTGGCCGTCAATGTTTGGATGACTCCGTTTATGAATATGTTGACGTATCCGGCCGTATTTGCTTGAGCGACAAGATGGGACCAAGATCCTGTATTTATGGTACCGGAGGTTGTGAGTGCAGAGTTTTGAGTTCCGTTGTACCAATTGAGAGATACTTGGCCCGTTGTCAAAGGACCGAAAAACCAGTCTGCTCCTGCGGCTGCAGGATTTCCTTTCGAAATACACGTCGAATAGCCACCGTTTGCATAACCGTTTGAGTTTGCAAGACTTGCATAGTTGACCCACGCCTCGATGGTGAACCCCGAGTTGAGAGACGTGTTCAAAAAGGTACCCGTCTCCGAGTAATAAGACCCCACCGTCCCTGGCAGTGTCAACACGGGTCCATAGGGGCTTGTCGAGGCACCCGGGAAGTACTGGGATTGGAGCGCGAAGGTCAAGTTGGACGAGTACCCCGTACTCATACCAGTCACGTAGGTCGGGGCGGACGTGAAGGGTGCTGACTGGGGTGCGAAAGTCGCCACGGGGACAATACTCCCCGTCATGACGCGGACGTCAGCAACGTTTCCGGTGAACATAGATGTGGATAAAGTGTCTCCACCTATACAGATGTTTGCGGTGGGAGTCACGCGAGGCTGAGTACTGACCGTTCCAGTCGTTCCACCGACTCCTCCGTTTGTGAAGACGTATAAAGTACCCGAAGTCGTTCCTGTTCGCACGTATGAAAAAGCAACGTGGACCCATGAACCCGACGCTGTGATGGCTGTAGAGTTACTGGCTGCAGCCGCAGTCGCTCCGGAGGTGTTGAGAATCGATGCATTGAGCACACCAGTCGAGTCTATGAAAAAATAAAAGTCGGCCGTACCTCCCAAATTACGTTGAAGAATGGTTCTGTTTGCACCGGTAATGAGCGTTGGACTGATCCACGCCTCGATGAACAGGTTGGACAGGGCCAAGTTTGAAAGAGTTGCTGAAATTGAAGGAGGGAAATTTATAAAAGAATTCGTCGTCCCTGGTAAGCTGAGAGCCTGTGTGATGGTCCCCGTCCCCGTGTTGGCGGTTATTGTCGCCGCATTACTCAAGTAATTTTGGATCAAATATGTGGTTGTTGTCAGAGGGACTGACCCTGTGACGTATGAAGAGACCTGAAGAGCCCCGGCTGGGATGCGCCTGGAGCTTATGTACGTGTTCGAAGAAGCGTCTAAAATTTCAATGACGTTTGATTTCAATACAGAATTACCAGTAACTGTGAGGGAGTCTCCAACGTTCGAAGCAAAACCCTTCAGTTTTGGTAAAACAGCAATATTACCTGCATAATAAAGTGTTTCGCTCATACTACGTTATCACAATTTATTTATATACGGAACTAGACGATACTCTGCGGATGGGAGGGGTGTCACTGTATTGAGAACCCCAACATACTGTGACTGGTTCGGACAAAAGACTACGCGGCCATCAGTCGTCAATGACGCTCCAAAATATGCGTTGGATGTTGATACACCTTGGGGTGTGATGTTCGCGAATGTCAGTGTTGTCGGATTGAACAGACCGACATTCGAGTTTGTAAATGGTGTCAGAGCTACTTGGCCGTTCGGAAGGAGCACACCCCCCGCAAAGCCGTTCGCGCCTCCGGCCGCTGTTATATTTGAAAACACACCCGTCGTTGGATTCAGGACCACGACATTTCCGTTTGTGTACGGAACGCACACCACGTTTCCGTTGGGGGTCAAGACGCCCCCGAAAAATCCTGACGCGATTACTATGTTTGAAAACGTCAGTGTAGTTGGAGAATATTGGATTACGTTTGATGTTCCAAAGGGGATTCCAATGATATTTCCGTTTGGAAGCAGAACGCCCCCTACGAGTTTTGGAGCGGTCGTTGAAATTCTCACCATGTTTGAAAATAGGCCAGTCGAGCCGTTATACGCACACACGTTCTGAGAGTTGAAAGGAATCATCGTAATGTTCGAGTTTCCGTCGAGCACGCCCCCGGCGAAAGCACCGGATGGGCAGTTGTGTGCAAGGGCGTTCGAAAATGACATGCCCTCGGGGTCATACAGACCAATGTTTCCACTTGCGTGCGGAATACACACAATGTTACCAGAAGGCGCTTGAACACCACCAAAGTAGAGGCCGTTTCCCCACCCGCTCGTGGGCGTGAGCGCCGCCCCAGATGGTACTACTGCCGAGTATTGATTCGTTATGGAATTGAAAACGCCGAAAGTAGAAGCTCCGTACGGAATGAATACAGTCCTTCCGTCCGCCATGGCAACTGAACCAACATATGCGTTACTCGACGGGGGACCAATAGACATTGTTGAGAAAATGGGTCGTGTTGCAGGTGCCCAAAAAGAACTTTGTTGGCTTACTATGTTTGACTGAAACGAGATCCACGATTGAATCTGGGTTGCATTTGAAACGGTCGGTACTATGTGAGGCCCACGCCGACTCGTATCGTCTCCGTAATATATACTAGACGTCGAAAAGCCGTTCGACACGTACGCGTTACCAGCAACATGAAGTGATGAAGAGGGTGTCGTGATACCTATACCAACGTTAGGGTTTACACCCGAGAATAAACCAGGAGTCACGAGCGTAGAGACGTTTGCGGAAAACAAAACGTTCAAGTTGTACGTGGTCAATATGGGAATAGTAGCCGTGTCCTGGGAAAAGATGGCGTTTGTTGTATTTGAAGAAAACCCTGGAGATATCAAGTTTGTTGTAGTGACTGAATTTGATACGTACAAGTTACCTGAAACTGAAAGGTTCGCAGTTGGGTTATTTGTACCTATACCAACGTTTTGAATGTAATAAATTGGGTTTCCAGCCGTTCCTGCCCACTGAGTACTTCCAGCGCCGCCTGCCGGGATCCACGCGAGACCCGTGCCCGTTGTAGATAGAATGTACCCAGCCGTTGGCGTGGAACCCGAGACTGAGATGGACGCTACATTAAGAGTTGCTGTATTCGCAGTTGTTGATATCACGTTTGTCGCTGTTACACCGTTCGAAACGGTAACATTGCCTACGACAGCCAAGTTTGACGCCACAACACTCGTCCCTATGCCCACGTTCGACAGGTAGTAGATGTTTCCTGTACCTGTTGTCCACTGTGAAGAACCACCACCCGTTGCCCACAGAGTCCCTGCCGCCGCCTTCGTCAGCACCTGGCCTGTAGTCCCGAAACTTCCCGTTTGGTCTGCAATGTTACTGGCATACACGTTTGTCGTCGTGAGAGCGTTCGACACGTAAGCGTTGCCTACAACTGCCAAATTTGATGCAACAACACTCGTCCCTATGCCCACATTCGACAGGTAATAGATATTTCCGGTACCCGTCGTCCATTGTGAAGAACCGCCACCAGCCGCAATCCATGCAAGGCCCGTACCCGTCGTTGACAGGACGTACCCAGACGTTGGTGTAGAGCCCGGGACTGATATAGATGCTACGTTCAGGGTCGAGACGTTTGTAGTGGTTGAATATATGAAAGGAATTGTGACCGTATCATAATTGAATATGGTATTTGATGCGTTCGAGGTGAAACCGGCCGTGAAAAGGTTGGTTGTTGTAAGGGCATTCGAGGCGTAGATGTTTCCAGTCACGCTCAGGTTAGAAGTCACGAGGCTTGTCCCTATTCCCACGTTTGACAGGTAGTAGATGTTTCCGGTACCCGTTGTCCACTGTGAGCTTCCACCACCTCCCGCCGCAATCCATGCAAGGCCAGTACCTGTTGTGGACAGGACGTACCCGGACGTTGGTGTAGAGCCCGAGACTGATATAGATGATACGTTCAGAGTCGAGACGTTTGCAGTTGCAATATTTGCAACGTACAAGTTCGATATTCCTTGAACGTTAACATTTCCAGTCACAAATACGTTTGTGTGGAACGCATTTGGGGAAGTTATGGCGTTCGAGGCGTAGATGTTTCCAGTCACCTGAAGATTAGATGTAGGAGTCGACGTAGCTATACCTATGAGCCCAGAACTTAGAATTGTAAATCTGTTTACGAGACTGTTTGTGGGGCCACCAGGTGTTTTTGTATTGAAATACATATGAGCGGAGTAATTGCCGTCATCAAGAGACTCTATCTGACCACCCGCAACTGGTTCATTTGTATACGTGTAAAAATCTATACCTAGACGATTTGAAACTCCTGTAGAATTCATTATAGAAAATCGAGGACCTACACCATAGATTTCAAACAAAGAAACTGTACTCGTCGTACCGATACCAACGTTACTGCTAAAATAAGAGGTCCCAACGACTGCAAGATTGGATGGCACGGCGCTCGTCCCTATCCCCACGTTCGAGAGGTAAAAGACGTTTCCTGTACCTGTGGTCCACTGTGAACCTACAAAGCCTACGATATTTGTCGTATAAATGTTGGCTATGTTAGCTACGAAGATATTTGCCGTTTGTTGGACGTTGAGGTTTCCCGTGAGGTACAGATTCGTGGTTGTGAGAGCGTTCGAGGCGTAGATGTTGCCTGTGACGCTCAGGTTGGCCGACACCGCCCCTGTACCTATCCCCACGTTCGAGAGGTAAAAGATGTTCCCGGTACCTGTTGTCCACTGTGAACCTACAAAGCCTACGATATTTGTCGTATAAATGTTGGCTATGTTAGCTACGAAGATATTTGCCGTTTGTTGGACGTTGAGGTTTCCCGTGAGGTACAGATTCGTGGTTGTGAGAGCGTTCGAGGCGTAGATGTTGCCTGTGACGCTCAGGTTGGCCGACACCGCCCCTGTACCTATGCCCACGTTCGAGAGGTAAAAAATGTTCCCGGTACCCGTGGTCCATTGGGAACCTACAAAGCCTACTATATTTGTAGTGTAAATGTTAGCTATATTGGCAATGTATATGTTAGCCGTCTGTTGAACGTTCAAATTTCCACTCAAAAATATGTTCGAAGTTGTCAAAGAATTGGAAACGGCTAGATTCGTCAAAAAACCTACGGATGTGATGTTGGGTTGGGCCCCTTGTGACACGACAAGAGCCACGGTGGCGTTTGAGACGTTTCCCGTGACGTTCGACCCCGTCAGGTTTGAAAGGGCCGATCCGTTCGCCGATATGTTAGACACGGAGATGTATGACGGCAAGTCGGCATTCACAAGGGCTCGGAACGACGGGGCGCCAGCCGAACCTATAGAAGGACCGGCAAAGACATAGTTTTGGGTCGCCCCCGTGGCCGTCCCCGTCCCACCCGATGAGATGGCTAAAGGAGTCCCGAGGGTCAGGACGTCCATGGATATCCCACCAACAACTGATAAAGAGTACCCGTCTGAACGGGCTTGGTGAATCGCCACGTTCCCATTCGGGTCAACGACCATGGCGAGAGTCGTGTGGTCCCAAATCTCGAGAGAATTGTGTGTATGGGCCACAGACTCGTTCTGGTTCACGTACAGGGCGGTTGCAGACCCTTGATTTACGATCGAAATTGCGTTTGAGACTTGTGTGTTTGTAGCCGTGACCGTGAAGTTCCCCGTGACTGTCAAATTACTTGCGACCAAATTTCCAAAAACAGCATTACTCGTACTCGTAATGGGCCCGTAGTGATATGTCGAGCCGTTCACAACAAGTGTGCTGAGTGTCGTCGTTCCGGCGACGTTCAAGTCTCCGGCTACGTTACTGTAGCCCATATCTGGTATTTACAGAGTAAAAAAAAAGGTCCGGAAATAGCAGATGAGTTTCACAGCAAAAGGTTCGAATACAAGTAACATATATTCTTCATTTTACCTCCCAACAGTCCCCGGGTACACGTATATAAACTTTGTAAATATGCCTTCATCTTTTACATTGACTCAAACTTCTACAGGGAACGCATGGACAACTAACGTAGGCACGGGTCAAATTCGTGATGGAAATTGGGGAGGAGACCCTGTACTCACGCTGGTTCCGAGTCAACCGAGTGATATTTATTCAGCTCGTAATCCAGGAATTTGGTACAGACTTGCTGGAAGTGGAAACTACGTAAGACACTCTGGATACGTCATGTGGACCCAGGGGTACTCGGCGGGTAGTTTTGATTTTGCATGGGCATTTTTCCTTAAAAATGGAACGAATAATCAAGTAATAGTCTGGAACCCTTTCCCTGGTGACGGTGTTGGGAACTGGGTTCAGTCTGGTACATATACACCAGGTCGTATAGCTATTAATACACAAAATCCAGCACTCGCGTACGTATACACTATATCGACTCCTGTACCATTGACACAAATGAGTGGTACGTCTCTCTTTTCTCAACTTTCGACAAGTGCCAGTGCCTCGGCGGTCGGCGCGTTTTCCCTAAGAGCTATTAACGGGACGACGGCGAGGGCTGTTCAGGTCCAGCGTTCGAGTGACAACGCGACCCAGGACTTTTGGGCCGACCGACTCGGCAACCTCTTAACAGCGCCAGTGACGGGGCAAACACTCGCTAACTGGCTTGGAAGCGCAACGGGTAATGTTACGACGTGGTACGACCAATCGGGACAAGGGAAAGACATGTCCCAGCCAACCGCCGCGTACCAACCCGCAATAAACTTAACAACGAGCCCGTACTCGCTCACATTTAACGGGTCAACTTCAAATATGTACAACACAAATTTTACTTTTAATTTCGGAACGAGTTATCAATATACTATACGAGCCGTTATAAATAACACAACGGGCGGGTGTCTTTTGTACAAGGGTTCAAGTGGAGCTCCATGGTCACTCTCGGGAATGAAAAAATGGTGGCTTGGATCTCTTAACGGCGGAGAGGCGTCAACTGGAGGGTACCCAAACCTTGTAGGGTATAGTGAAGGATACGTGTTTGGACAAAGCGCCATCACATCTACAAAGTCAAGCGTTACATGGGTATCATCTGCGTTCAGTTCCGTTACATTATATGAAAATGCAGCGGGTGTGACTGTTTCATATGCCAGGAACAGTCAAAACGCAGATCCTGGTACATATTTATATATGGGTGTGGGCGGTAATTCAGCATACTATGCTGGAAACATTTACGAAATTGAAATATTCTCAACACCTCTCAGTGCGTCCGACGTGACTATTATGGGGTGAAAAATTTTTTCACAGCCTATAGTACCAAATGTCCAAGGTTGCTTGCTTCGTCCTCTTCTTTCTTGTTGCCAACCCCATGACCTATGACCTGACGAGCATGCTCCCTCTGGTCGGCGATTACATCACCGACGCTCAGGGCCGCCCAACCCAGGTGGGTGTGCTGATCCACGCCCTGGTCTTCTGCCTGCTGATGCACTACGTGTACAAGATGATGAAGTAAACGTCCCGCGCCCGCACATAATCTAATAATGTGTTTATTATATATAGATGAGTAGTAATATAGCATTCTCTGCAGCACCTAGTTTGTACTCGATGACTCTTCCGTTTACGTTTACAAACATGGGCGCTACGAGTAACGTAGGTCCCGCGAGTATAACGTATGGAACATCTACTCCAGGAAACGCAACTCCATACGTTTTGACTCTTACCGGTGGTATTCAGTACTGGACTGTTCCGTACACAAAAGTATGGTCTTTCACCGTTGCAGGAGCTGGATGTACAGATACAACCTTCCCAAGCTCACCTGCGAGCGGTGTGGTTATGACCGACTCGTACTTTTTACCAAGGGGAACTGTCGTGGCAATACTCGTAGGCCAATCTGGTATATCCACCTCGGGTTGTTGTGGCGGCGGCGGTGCCACGTATGTAGCACGAGTGAACGCTCCGGGCGTTTTGTTCGGTGCTCTTCCACTCTTTATAGCTGGAGGTGCAGGCGGGCCTGGAAACCAGGGAACGAGTGTTAATTCAAACGCGTCTATAACAGTCACGTCAAATGCCTCGGCGTCTGGAGAGACGGGTGTCGCTGGACCCAATGGAGGAAAATCTGGAAACCGTGGAGACGGCGGCGGCGGATGGAGTGGAAACGGAACATTGAACAGTGGTAATATAGTAACTATCGTTCCAAGCTCGTTTTTAAACGGCGGGTCTGGCGGTGTGTGGATTTCAGGAGGCGAAATAGGTGGTTCGGTTGGCGCTTTTAACGGAGGGTTTGGGGGTGGAGGTGCTGGCTCTGGCGGCGCGGGCGGCGGCGGTGGCGGGTGGGGTGGTGGAGCAGGAGCAGATAGGAGCGGCTCTGGTGCAGCCGGTGGCGGTGGAAGTTCATATACAATAAATAACCCAGCTGGTCCCGTCACATCCCCGGGTACCTTTAACACAGGTATGGGATATGTCACAGTTTCTTAAGAAAATTGATCAAGGACTGACCTAATAGCCCCGTAAAAAGCCTTTTTGACATTGTCAAGACCTCTGTACTCCGAAAGGTGCGCCAGAAGCGCGGTACACAAGTCTTGAGCGTTTTGCTCTTCCTGGTGACTCATGGACCAGAGGTACATGTGCTGTTCGGGAGTCAAAGAGTCCCAGGACTGTTCGGCCCGGACCCATAGGTCGTCTGGGTCCGAGTCAGGTGTCCAGTGGGTCTTGACCCATCCACACATGTGTTTGTAGGCTGCGCGGGAAAGAGTCACTTCTCCGTTCGCCCGCTCAGCCCCGGGACCGGAGTTCTGCGAACTCCTCGTCCACACATGTATGATATCGTGATTTTCATCCAAAATATGGAGTTCGCCATCAATCTCTTCAAGGTGCATATTTACTCTGAAATAGTTTTTTAATTCGTCGCAGATGCCTCACTTACCCTAAGGGTGATAATAGTTGTGAATTACCATGAATGTATTGGCGAGTGTTGTATCCACTGATGTTACTTTGAAATTACAAAGCTTTTGCCAGCTGTAATATCCAGAGGAACTATCATATGCGTTTGCCGAGAGGATGTTGTTCACACTGATGGTTCCACATGTCAGGTATCCCCATGGCGCTGAACCAGGGACTACAGGTGGAGGAGATCCGTCGAAGACGATGAAGACACTCACTTCCTTTGCAGGGGTGGGGTTTGTTATTGTCACGGCAACTCCAGTTCCTGGAAACCCATGGCAGTGAATGAAAGCATTTGAACTTGAGAGATCGACAGTAAGAGCCGTCACAGTGGGTTTGGACGGAAGGACGTTTGAAGTCGGCTTGATATACGCATTACTCTGAGTCAGTCCATCCGAGTATATAACCGCGTTTGCTTTCACCGCTGACACGTTGCTAAAAGTCACCACCTTATTCGTCACGTTCATTGTCGCTGCGTAAGTCGTGACGGGGTCTATGAATGCAACGTTGCCCGTTCTGATTGACTGGACACCATCCAAAAGAAGCGTTCCGGCGTATACTGATATACCAACCTGTGTATAGGGAGGCGCCTGATCTTGCATGTAAATTGTTCCAGGTCCCATCTGAAGGTTCGCCCACCGAAACGCTGGCGTCCCGAGGTTATACAGGTTATCCACCGTCGGCAAGACGTTGCCCATCTGACTCTGTCCGGTGACTGTAAGGTTGTAGCCGGGTGTCGGAGCCCCGCCGACGCCAATAGCATTCGGGAAGTAAATGTTCGAACTC
>Ga0316231_1001492_pt1 | contig 25512 bp, 19 predicted proteins | sample TBH18027metaG_FD_206002 | JGI IMG/M metagenome (GOLD analysis project Ga0316231, IMG submission 206002) | Freshwater microbial communities from Trout Bog Lake, Wisconsin, USA - TBH18027 | ecosystem: Environmental > Aquatic > Freshwater > Lake > Hypolimnion/Profundal zone | place: USA: Wisconsin... | reverse complement strand
CGGCGGATTTTGAGTCCGCTGCGTCTGCCAGTTCCACCATCCCGGCCAAGGGTAGGTTCCGCCCTAAAAGTATCGCACAGCCCTTGCCCGCCGCGCTACAGCCCAACGCTGATACAGGCAGTCAACTTGCACCACGCATCGGGCATAATAGCAACCGTCTGACCCTCGAAAGTGCGCTCGCATTGCTTTCCACATCCGCATTGCGGCCACACTATATGAACGCCGTGCGACAATGAAGGCAACCGTGATGACCACCGCCTCTTCAGCAGTTGTCCCTACGCCGGTTGAGGTCACTCCGCAGTTGCTGGCTCAGCACAGCATCACCGCGGATGAGTACAACCGCATACTGGCCGCTCTAGGCCGCGTCCCATCCCTTACAGAACTGGGCATTTACAGCGTCATGTGGAGCGAGCACTGCTCTTACAAGTCCAGCAGGGTCCATCTCAAGCGCCTCCCCACCAAAAGCGATCGCGTTGTGCAGGGCCCCGGAGAGAACGCTGGAATCATTGATGTTGGCGATGGTTGGGCCTGCGCCTTCAAAATCGAATCCCACAACCACCCCAGCTACATCGAGCCCTTCCAGGGCGCGGCCACCGGGGTTGGCGGCATTCTTCGCGACATCTTCACCATGGGTGCGCGTCCCCTGGCTGTCATGGACTCGCTGCGCTTTGGCACCATTGAGCCCGGCAGCGCTGAGCCCGGCACAGTCGCCCGGAATCACGCCGTCGCTGAAGGCGTAGTCAGCGGTATCGCCGGTTACAGCAACTGTTTCGGAGTACCCAACCTCGGCGGCGAAACCAAGTTCGAAGCCTGTTACAGCGGCAATCCGCTCGTAAACGCCTTCGCCCTCGGCATGGTGCGCATCGACGAAATCTTCTACGGCAAGGCCAGCGGCTCCGGCAATCCCGTCATCTATGTCGGCGCAAAAACCGGCCGCGACGGCATCCACGGCGCAACCATGGCCTCTGAGGAGTTCCACGAAGGCACCGAGGCCAAGCGCCCCAACGTCCAGGTGGGCGACCCCTTCATGGAAAAGTTGCTCATGGAAGCCTGCCTTGAAGCCATGCAAACCGGCGCCATCGTCGGCATCCAGGACATGGGCGCAGCCGGCCTCACCTGTTCCACCTGCGAAATGGGTGCGCGTGGCGGCGTAGGCCTCGATGTCGAACTCGACCTCGTTCCCCAGCGTGAAACCGGCATGTCCGCCTACGAGATCATGCTCTCTGAAAGTCAGGAGCGCATGTTGCTGGTCGCTGAAAAAGGCCGCGAGGGCGAAGTCCTCCGCGTCTTTCAGAAGTGGGGCCTGGATGGCGTCATCGTTGGCACCGTCGAGCCCCAGCCGCGCCTCCGCATCCGCCATCATGGCGTCCTCGTCGCAGACATTCCCAACCAGTCCCTCACCGACGACGCACCGCTCTACAACCGCCCCGTCGGCACTTGGACCTCTCCCCTTCCACTCGTGCCTTCCGATCAAGTTCAGTCGCAGCTCGCCGAAGACCGCGACTTCACCGCTGACCTCATCAAGCTCCTCTCCAGCGCCAATGTCTGCTCCAAGCACTGGGTTCACGAGCAGTACGACACCATGGTCCAGACCAACACCGTCCTCGGACCCGGCGGCGAAGCCGGTGTCATGCGCCTCAAGGGAACAGGCACCGCTGGCCACGAGCGCGGCCTCGCCATGGCTCTCGACGGAAACGGCAGATGGGCCTACCTTGACCCCAAACTCGGTGCAATGCATGCCGTTGCTGAGGCCTGCCGCAAGGTCGCCTCAACCGGCGCAACCCCTGTAGCCGCCACCAACTGCCTCAACTTCGGTAACCCGGAGAAACCGGAGATCATGGCCCAGCTTTCCGCGGCCATCGACGGCATCGCCGAGGCATGTACCGCCCTTTCCACCCCCATCACCGGCGGCAACGTCTCTCTTTACAACGAGACCCGCGGCGAAGGAATCTACCCCACTCCGGTCCTCGGCATCGTAGGCATCCTCGACGACGTCACCAAGGCAGTCCCCTCCCACTTCCAGCGCAATGGCGACGCCATCGTCCTCCTCTGGCCCATCCCCGCCGGGGAAGAGCCCGATCCCAGCCTCCACGTCCCGTTTCATCCCGAGCGGATCGAGAGCAGCCCTGACCCGCTCGCTCCCGCCTTCGAAGACCAGGCCGTCATTCACCCGGAAGACGAAGCTGAGACTGAAGCCTCCGCCACCGCTGAGCTTGTCGTCTTCGGCTCCTCGGAGTACGCAAACGTAGTCCTCGACAGCACCTGGGGACAGCCTCCGCCCCTCGACCTCGACGCGGAAGCCGATCTCCACACCCTGCTGGCCATCCTTGCCGAGCAGGAACTGGTTCACTCCGCCTGCGACATCTCTGACGGAGGCATCGCCGTCGCCCTCGCCCAGTCTGGATTCCCCAAAGGAATTGGCGCAACCGTCGAGCAGGATCAGTCGCTCATGGTTCACCCGCTCTTTGGGCTCTTTGCTGAACCAGCCTCCACCATGCTCGTCACTACCGAGGCAAACCAGGTCGAGGCAATTGAAGAGTTGGCTGACCAGTACGGCTACTTCGCTGCACGCATCGGCACCACCGGCGGAGACAGCCTTGAACTCACCGTCTACCGCCAACCCATGATCTCTGCCACGCTCGCTTCACTCCGAAACCCTTGGGCCTCAGCCCTCGAAGCCACTCTCCACGGCGAGGTCTCCGCATGACGCAACTCCTTTACCAGGGAGTCGAGGGCGAATTCGACGCATCATCAACCACCTGCGACCAGATTCCGGGTGCCCCAGGTCTCGATTCTAAGACCTGGGATTCTCCAGACCCGAAACTGAAAGAGGAGTGTGGCGTAGTCGCCATCCACGGCCACCCAGATGCCGCCCGCCAGGCCTATCTCGGCCTCTACGCCCTCCAGCATCGCGGCCAGGAGTCAGCCGGCATCGCCACCGCAGACGGCCAGCACCTCGCCAACATCAAGGGCATGGGACTCGTCAGTGAAATCTTCACTGACGACGTCTTGGCCAAGCTCCCCGGCACCATGGCCATCGGCCACACCCGCTACTCCACCACCGGCGACTCCGCACTCCTCAACGCCCAGCCCATTCGAGTCGATTCCACCAAGGGCCTCATCGCCATCGCTCACAATGGCAACCTTGTCAACCTCGGCAACATCCGCGCCCGCCTCGAGCGCGACGGCGCTTACTTCCAAACCACCAGCGATTCTGAGATTATTGTCCAGCTCATCGCCCACTCCCACGCTGGTACTCTCGTCGACGCCATCGCCGACTCGCTCTCCCAGGTCGACGGCGCATTCTCCATCGTCATGATGACCCGCGACCGTGTATTCGCTGCCCGCGATCCGCGCGGCTTCCGACCGCTGTCAATGGGCCGCATCAGGAATTCCAACGGACCTGACACAATCGTCTTCGCCAGCGAAACCTGTGCCTTTGACCTCCTCCGCGCCGAGTACATCCGCGACGTCCTCCCCGGCGAGCTCGTCATGGTCACTGAAGACGGCGTCACCAGCCGCCAGTACTCTACCGGCGTCTCGCAAACCAGTTGCATCTTTGAGCATGTCTACTTCGCCCGCCCTGACAGCCGCATCTTCGGCCGCTGGGTCCAGGAGAGCCGTGACCAGATGGGCCGCCAGCTAGCCCGCGAATCCGGCATCCCCGCCGACCTCGTCGTCCCCGTCCCCGACTCCGGTGTAACAGCCGCCCTCGGCTACGCGGAGGAGAGCGGCATCCGTTTCCGGCTCGGCCTCATCCGCAACCACTACGTCGGCCGCACCTTCATCGAGCCCGAGCAGCGCGTCCGCGACTTCGGCGTCCGCCTCAAGCTCAACCCCGTCCACAACCTGCTTGAAGGCAAGCGCGTCATCCTAATCGACGACTCCATCATCCGCGGCACCACCAGCCGCAAAATCGTTCGCATGGTTCGCGGCGCAGGCGCAAAGGAAGTCCACCTCCGCATCAGTTGCCCGCCCACCATCTCGCCCTGCTTCTACGGCGTGGATACCCCCAGCAAGCGCGACCTCATCGCCGCCAACAAGTCCATTGAAGAGATCCGCCGCTTTATCGAGGCAGACTCCCTGGCCTACCTCTCCCTCGATGGCCTCCTCAAGTGCTGCCAGGGCGAAGACCACACCGGCTACTGCACCGCCTGCTACACCGGCAACTACCCCACCCAATGGGTCGATGTAGAAGACATCCTGCCTGTAGCTGCTGCAATCTAGTTAGACAGTTGCAGATCGAAGAACTCGGAGGGAGCAGGGGGCTTCACAGGCTGCGGAAAACCCCCTCCCTCCGGCATTAACTAGCCGGAGGGAGGCGGGGGTTTTAACCCCCGCATAAGGCAAGCAAGATCTGCGTGGGCTTCAGCCCCGGAGGCGCGCTCTTCTCGTTTAAGATCATGCCGACTCCCCAGCCCCTCCAATCGTCCCCAATCAAAAGCCCGCACCCAAGATAAGCTGTCATCCTGAACCGCAGGTGAAGGATCCGCGGTTGTTCTTGCCGACCACAGATATCCACTGGTCTCCAACGGAGGGAGCAGGGGCCTTCAGGCCCCTGAACGCAGAATTGAAATAGAAGTGGCTTTAGCCGCGGGCCTTTCGTTTGGTACGGGCGGGTCGCCCCGGTCCGGGAACAATCGGCTCTGACGCTTGATCTGGGTGCCCCAGCTCCCGCTCTTGGGACCTGGGAAAGCAGGCCCTTAACCCCCGTCTTCACTTCGACATCCCGATCCCATTCGCCGCCATCACCGTCAGCACAACTCCCCCGCTCGCACAAGCCACATCCGCTTCTGGACTTCCCCATCCGCCGAGTTACCGCCGTAATCCCCCAAAAGTGCTCCCCGCGCCTTGCCAAGTGGTATTCTCCAAAGTTCTTGCCCCCTCTACCATCGAGCTAACCCTGGATTTCGATAGCCCCATCAGGGAACACCAGTCGCATGGAGAAGGCTTTTGAACTTCCAGGCAATTGCCGGTCAACCTCGTATCTCGCTGAAGACGGCCCTGTTTTGCCTGGCTGTATCCGCGCTCCTCTCCACGCCCGCCGCGCTCCTCGCACAAGGCACAGGCTATTGGCACACCAGCGGCAGCCAGATTCTCGACGCCAATGGCCGCGAAATCCGCATCTCCGGAATCAGTTGGTTCGGCTTTGAGACCAAAGACCAGGTTGCCCATGGACTTTGGGACCAGGACTACCACCGCATCCTTCACACCATCAGCCAGAACGGCTTCAACACCATCCGCCTCCCCTTCTCCAACCAGATGGTCGAGAACCCCATCGTTCCAGCGCTCGGCAGATCACCCAAGGCCATCAACAAAGACCTCTCCGGCCTCAGTTCCCTGCAGATCATGGATAAAATCATTGCCGCTGCCGGAGCCGAGGGGCTCAAAGTCATCCTCGACGATCACCGCTCTGAAGCGGGAGACAGCAACGAGCCTACCGGCCTCTGGTATTCGCACGCCTACCCTGAGAGCAACTGGATTGCTGATTGGGAGGCTCTCACAAGCCGTTACAGAAGCTTCACGGATGCCAACGGAAACCCCATTGTGATCGGGGTAGACATACGCAACGAGCCCTTCACCATGGTCAACGGCCAGCCCACAGGGGCCTGCTGGACAGGCGATGCCACCACCGGCGGCTGCCCTGTCAGCGACACCGCGCACAACTGGCCTCAGGCTGCCGGTCGAGCCGCCACCGCAATCCTTGACATCAATCCCAACCTGCTCATCTTCGTCGAGGGCGTGGACTGCTACAGCGGCAGTTGCAACTGGCAGGGTGGCAATCTTGAAGGCGCAGGCCGCTTCCCTGTCGAACTGCCCTACTCCGGCCACCTCGTCTACTCCGCCCACGACTACGGCCCGGACGTAAGCCCCCAGCCTTGGTTCACCCGCTCCACCACAAATGCGAGCCTGCAGCAGTTGTGGACCAAACACTGGGCCTATCTCAGCACCGGCAACATCGCTCCCGTCTGGCTGGGAGAGTTCGGCACCACCAACAGCGATAAGGATATTGAGAGCAACACACCCGGCAGCCAGGGGCAGTGGTTCTCCGCCCTGGTGGATTTTCTCCGCGCTCAGCCTGCCATCAGTTGGTCCTATTGGGCAGTCAATGGAGAAGACAGGTCTGGTCTGCTCACCCGCGACTACGCCGCGCCCCCGCCCAACTCACTCAAGGTTGAGCAGCTTGCCACCATTCAGTTTCCGCTCAACAGGCTTGGCGAGAGCGAGGCCCAGCCGGAAGCCGAACAGGCCCACGAGGTCGCCACTCAAGACGGAACCCCGCACAAAGCCACCGGCATCCGTGTAACTGCGGCCTTGTCTCTTGCCGCATTTGCCCTTGTGCTGGTCCAGCGGAGGCAGCCTAAGCTGAAAAAGTCCACCGGCGGCGAGCCTTACACGCCGCTCCCGGAACCCCGCCAGCCTATGCCGCCATCCGTTCGTTCTTAGTATCTAGCTGAATCCTTACGAGCTCTTGGTAGCCATCAACTCCGTGCCCCAGCTACCGTCCTCGGTGCCAAAGGTGAACTTGATCTGCCCCGCTGTAACCTTCCCCTTGTACACGAGTTTTACCGGGCTCCCCTGGTAATCGGTCGTCACGCTAAAGGTCACCGTGTCGCCGTCCACTTTGCCGTCATGCACTTCAGCAGGAGTCGTCGGCAGACCCTCCACCGTGCCCGTAACCGCGCCGCCTGAACTGCTCAGTTTGAAGGTCAGCGCAACGCTGGTGCCTTCAAATTCAAAGCCGCCCTTCCAAACTCCCGCAAGCTCCGGAGCGCTCGGCTTCACCGCCAGCTCTTCGCTCTTCTTGGCCGTCATCGTCGCCCCCCAGGCACCGTCCTCGGTGCCAAAGGCGAACTCAATCTGCCCAGCCGATACCTTCCCCTTGTACACCACCTTGTAGGTGGTCCCCTCGTAATCCGTATTGATCCAGAACGTAACCGTTTCGCCGTCCACCTTGCCATCGTGAATCGCGATCGGCGAGGTCGAAATCCCTTCCACCGTCCCCGTCACACTAGCGCCCGTTGCCGTCAAATGAATCGCAACCGGCACGTTGGTGCCCTGAAAATCAAAGGCGCCTTTCCATGTCCCGGTTAGGTCCGCAGCATGCGCGCTGGGCAAAATTGTCAGAAAAGCAAACAGTCCAAGTAGCCGTAACTTACTCATCATCCAGGTTCCCCTCCAAACGGCCTGAGTGTATCACAGGCGCGCTGAGCAGGGCCTCAGCTCCCGGCATGGCCAGTCCAGGCGCCGCTCCAAGACCACCAAATATCCGGCAATCCCGCACAAAATCCGTAGCAAATCTTATGTCCATCCAATAGACTTGCTCTGCCCTATCCGCAACAAGGTCAGCCCCTGCAATGCTTCCTGGAGGGCCTATGATTCCTCAATGGATTTCCGGAGCTGCCGCGCGCGACGCAATGAGCAAGCGCCCCATCGGCGGCGCCAGGCTGCCCGGCGATTCTCCCTCAGGCGAGGGCTTCCGGGGCGTCCTCTCCTTCATGGGCATCGTGCTCATAGCTGCCGCAACCGTCACGCAAGCCGTGGATGCGCACCTGTCTCTATGGCTCGCCTGTTCTCTGGCCGCACTCGCTGCGGCAGCGGCATGGTGGGCGGCTTACCGCACACGCGGCCCGCTTGGGGTAGTCGCGGCAACCGGCCTCTCCATGCTTTCCGCCTGCTCGGTTTATTTCCTGCAGAACAACGGCAACGGCGGCGGCTGGTTCTGGCCACTCGCCGTTCTTCTGCTGGTTGGGCTTGACCAGTGGTCTTTAAAGTCAGCCAGGCGCTAGCGCCCGTGTCGTTCCGCCTTTACGCAGGTAGCAGCGGCCTTCTTCCTCTCGGCACTATCTCTTAACCCGCATATTCAGCCTCCTGTTAAAAGCGGCGCATCCCGCTCAGGATGCGCCGCTTCAATTCAAGAAACTGACTCACAACTACTTATGCGCAGGCTTGGCGGAACTTCCCTTTGCAGGTGCAGTCTTCACCGGTGCCGCGGAGCGCGTATCCGCAAGCGCCTGATCAATCAACTGGTACAGCTTGCTGCGGTCTACCACCTCAACAAACGGCGCGCCCTTTGAGTTGGCCGTCACCACCCAGATAGTCGGCGTGTGCTCAATGCCCACGCGCTGCCCCAGTGCATAATCTGCCTTCACCTCTGCGGTGAGCTTGCCCTGCGGATCAACCGCGAACGGGAACGCCAGGCTATGGCTCTGCGCAAACTTCTCGGTAAACTTCGCAAGGTCGGCAGCCGTCTCAATCGACCGCTGATTGGCAAACACCTGGTCGCGATACTCGTCGCCTGTGTTCTTGCTCTTTGTATCGAACCAGCGCGCATTCACCGCCGCGTTGAAGCTCCAGTTGTGGAAAGGCAGCGGAAAGTCGTGGCGGATCAGCGGAATCTTGTACTTGGCTGCAGCCTCACGGACCAGTGGATTCGCGACCGAGCAATCCGGGCACTCCATGTCTTCAAATTCCACAATCGCCACCCGCGCGCCGGCTGGCGGACGCAGGGCGGAGGCGTCATGTACCTGGGTTGTGGGCGGTCCGCCAAACTGCGCGTGGGCATTGGCGGCGGCAAGCAGCAGCGCTGCGGATACAAGGCCCAGAAACAGGCCGGTGCGGTTGCGGCGATCCCGAATGGAAGGTGCAAAGGCAAAGAATTCTGACATAGCGGTTGGACGGCTCCCTATCCCCATTGTAACGGGAGAGATGCGCGAAAGTTGCGCTCTTATTCGCGGTCGCGCCTGCGCGCCGCCATCCACTGCCGCCATTTGTAGTCGGCCAGAACAGAGGCTGCAACCAGAACCAATGCGAGAATGCCGAGAACGATCTTCATAAAAAATCCAGAACCGTAGTCTTTTTGGCTCAGCCTCTGTCGTGCTGCCTTTTCACAGGAAACAGGGGCCGTGAGGCCCTCGAATCAACCCATCCCTCTCAGCGGCCAACAACAATAATCTCAAAGCTGCCGGCCACAACGCTGGGCCGCGGGCGGGGATTCGCCGCCGTAGCTGCTGGCCGAGGCCCAAACTCCGCCGCGGTCAAATAGACGCGATCTGCGCCGGAGTCATACGCCATCGTGCGGGCGCTGCGCTTGGTGGTCAGGCTCTGCAGCGTCGGATACCCTGCGGCGCTGGCATCAACAACAGACAGGATTCCGTCTCCTGAAGACGCAAACGCCAGCTTGTGAACGGCATCCCAGCCTGCCGCGTCCGGGCCATCGCCAATGGCGGCCGTAGCCAGCAGCTTGCCGGTGGCAGAGTCAACCACGCCCATCTTCTTCCCATCGCACACCGGGAAAAGCCGGTGCCCGGCCACATCCAGCGCCAGCCCGCTCGGCGACTCGCACCCTGCGGGCCATGTGGCTGTAACGGCCTTCGCATGCGCATCCAGCCGCACAATCGCATTCTTGTCTTCTATGTTCACAAATACTGTCCCCTTGCCGTCCACTGCAGGAAACTCCGGCTTGCCCGGTAACGCAATCGTAGCCACGGCCTTCTGTGTGGCGGCGTCGATAACCGTGGCGTCCTTGCTGCGCCCGTTGAAGGCCCATACCGTTTGCGTTGCGGGTTCAAACACAATGCCATCCGGGTTAGTCCCGGTGGCGATGGTGGCCACAACGGCCAGCGTCACGCGGTCAAAAACCACCACCGCATTGCCGCCGCCGTCTGAAATGTATCCCAGCTTGCCCATCGAATCCAGAGCAATCCCGTGGGTGCCGTGCAGGCCGGTGATAGCGCCAACCGCCTTGCCCGTCGCCGTGTCCAGAACTTCAACCCGCGTTCCGTGCGTAACGTACAGGCGGTGCGCCGAGGGGTCGGCCAGCAAGTAGTCCCAGCCGCCATCGCCGCCAATCTTCCAGTGGTCAATCACTTTGTAGGGCTGCTGCGCGCCTACGGGGCTGGCCGCAAACAAAGCGGCAAACAGGGTTACGGCAAAAAACGAAAGGGCGGCAAATCCGAGAGCGCGGCGCAGATGCATAGGTGTCTCCGTGTAAAAAGCGAACGGAGCAAGAATAGCATTCGACAGCGCAAAAAAGATGAACGAAGAGGAACTCCGGTAGTCCCACATACTCCGCCCCGCAGGCGCAATGTGAGTTACCTAGGCGCTTCAGCGCTGGAAGAGCGAAGCCAGTTATGCGCCCGGGCTCCCGTAGGAACGGATATCCACTGGCCTTCAACGGAGGGAGCATGGGCCTTCAGGCCCATGAACGCAGAATTGCAATAGAGGTGGCTTTAGCCGTGGGCCTTTCGCTTGGCCAAATAAAAACTAATGGGATGGTCCGCCGCTTTTGACACCCGTCAAGTTGGGATATAAAGCAGAGGCGTCCGCATTGCCGGTGATACAGCCACAACCAAATTCTCGTTTCGTTCCAGTCAAGCTCGCTCCAATGAATCCAAGAATCCAAAACAGGACTGAATACGCGATGGATCTTGTGCCAAATCATCCTTATATACTTGCACCGATGCGATTTCTCTCTATACTTTGCCTTCTCTCCACTTGCGTTGTAGTCGCAAAGGCACAGACAACGCCTGGCGTCTACCATGACGTCATTACTGGTTTGACCATGCGCTTTCCTGTCGAGCTTAAGGTGCTTGATGCACAAAAGAGTATCGACGAGGGCCACGTCGCCGCGTTCGGCTCCATGCAGAACGAAGCGAAGGCGCACGAACTTGCTGGCCGGTGCATGAAGCCGATTTTGCTGGCCGAATTCCCAGACAGTTCGTCTGAGGAAAGCCATAAGTTTGGTGCGAGTACGGCAACGCTCTTGATGTTTGAATTCGTTGCCAGCAAAGAGTGCAAGGCAGGGTTTAAATACAAGGATGATGAAGCGGTAGCAGGGGGCGTTGCACAGACAGCAATCCAGCTTCCTGGAGCAACTCCGCTTAGTCAGCCGCTCTGGTTCGACTTCGGCAAGCAGAAGCTTCACGCAACTTTCGCAGCTTTTGGGATTCGGAACACGTCCTCTGACCAGCCTCATGGACTGATGGTGACAGCAGCGATGCGGTACCACGGACACATCCTTGGCTGGCTGATGTCTGCCAGCTTTTTGAACACCTTCAACGACCTTACGAAGTCCTCAATCGAACTCGATGATGGCAAGGTTTATCCGCTCGTTCCGTTCAATCTGGATGACCATTTGCAGCTTCCGGTTACGGTGGTCAAGTAACCCGCAGGGATTAGGAGAATGGTTGCGCCAGGGGTCCACGGTCTTCGTCCCTTCCAAACCACCAATGAGGGTGCCCTCAACCCCCAAAGCGCACAAACCCTCTGCAACTCTGTTGCAGAAGATTACCTTCCATCCGCGCATAATTGACGCATGTCAAACCTCCGCAGATCGGCCTGTCAGGCAAGTCCCCGGTCCGTACCACCCCCGTCAGGTACCCCCCCCCTGGCCCCAAAAACCCCACTTTTCAGGCCCGCAAGAACCAGCAAGTTGCTAATTACAAACATCTTGCAATTTCGCCCCCCGTAACTTACTAGTAACACCTCACAGTACATTTTCGTACCAGTTTGCCCGCCTAAAGCCCTCCTTTTGCCCTCCTTTTGCTCAAAAATCGCTCGATTTGGTACCTTCCTGCGCCAATCCCAAGCCGGCTCCAACGCCTGGCAATCCATCCTCCAAGCCTCTTCAATTACCCTTATCGCTACAAGCTCTTGACGCTCTGCGAGGACCTTCGATTGCGCATTGTTCTTTCCAACATCGGTACGCTGGGTGACATCAATCCGCTGATTGCGATTGCCCTTGAAATGAAGCGCAGGGGACATGTGCCTGTCATGGCGCTGCCGGCAGTATACGAGTCGCGCATCAAGCCGCTGGGACTGGAGTTCCGCGCCATCCGTCCGGATATCGACCCTGAAAACACCGCTCTGGTCGCGATGGTTTACGACGTGAAAAAAGGCACGGAGACGGGACTGCGAGAATTCCTGTTTCCCGTGCTGCGGCAAACCTATGACGATCTTCTCGCCGCGGCCACCAAGCCTGAGCGTGCAGACCTGTTGCTCCTCGGCGAGCTCAACTATGCCGGCCCGCTCGTCGCACAGGTCACCGGAATTCCCTGGGCCAGTTATGTGCTCGCGCCGCTCTCGTTTTTCTCCGCCTTCGATCCGCCTGTGCTGCCGCCGTATCCGCGCATGGCGCGCGCAGACAAAGTGGTGCCGGGAATGGGCAAGGTAATCAATCGCCTCGCGCGGTTTGTCAGCCGCAAGTGGCCGCAGCCCATCTACGATCTGCGCCAGGAGTTGGGATTGCCCAAGGGCGCGAATCCCCTGTTTGATGCCAAGCACTCGCCAAACCTGGTGCTGGCGCTGTTTTCAAGCGTGCTCGGCGTAGCGCAAAAGGACTGGCCGGCAAACACGCTGATTACCGGCTTCTGCTTCTATGACGCCGATGCGGGCAATGCCGCGCTGCCGCCCAGCCTCGAGCAGTTCCTCGCCGCGGGCGAGCCGCCTGTGGTCTTCACGCTGGGGTCGGCGGCCGTCCTCGCAGCTGGCAATTTTTATGAGGTTTCAGCCCGCGCGGCCATGCGCATGGGTGTGCGCGCGGTCCTGCTCATCGGGACGGACGAGCGCAACCGCCCACGCACGGCGCTGCCAGACTCCATCTGCGCCGCGGAGTATGCGCCGTATTCAGCCCTGTTTTCACGGGCTTCCATGGTTGTGCATCAGGGCGGCGTGGGAACAACAGCGCAATGCCTTCGCGCCGGTAAGCCCATGCTCATCATGCCCTACTCGCATGACCAGCCGGACAACGCGCGCCGCATGCGCCGCCTCAAGGTCTCGCGGACGATTCAGAAGGCAAGTTACACGCCTGCGCGAGTGGCGCGCACGCTCACTGCAATGCTCGCTGAGCCGCGTTTCGCACAGAAGTCCGCCAGCGTAGAACAAACACTTGCCCGCGAAGATGGCGTAAAGACCGCCTGCGATGCGCTGGAGAACTTGTACCAGGAACGCGCAAAACAAAAATGTCTTGACTGACCTCCAGCGCGCAAGTTAAACGTGTGTGCGTATTTCATTTTTTTTGAATCGGAGTTGGTTCTACGCTGCAGCCCCATTTTTCGCCATTTGGTTCGTGTAATCTGCCTTCTTGCATCTCTCATTTGCGAAGTCCGATTTGGGGAAGAAGCCATTGGATCCGCCCAAGGGATTCCGCGTGAATTCTCTTCCGGCAAAGACCTGTCAAAATGGGCTTCGCTCCGGTAGCACCCGGCCACTCCCGAGGAAGGACGTTCAATGAAGCGAGTTGTTGCCCGTTGCATGGTGCTTATGCTGCTGTGCAGTTCCCTGCTGCTCGTTAAGGCAGAAGCACAGACAGTTGCCCCAGGCGTCACGAAGACTGGTGTAATCCTGGTTATGGTCGGCATCGCCGGTACCGGAGCGTTGATTGGCATTGGGGTTTACTACGCAGTCAGTCACTCCCATTCCATCAGGGGATGTGCCGTTCCCGGTCCTAACGGCCTTGAACTGAAGAATGAGGGCGACCAGAAAGTCTTCCAGTTACAGGGGCTAATCACCGACGTGAAGCCCGGCGATCGCGTCAAGGTAAATGGGAAAAAGAAAAAGCTGGCGAAGAGCGCTTCCGGCAATCCCACATTCCTTGTTGAGAAGCTGGCGAAGGATTACGGAGCATGTAAGACAGCTGCGGCTAAGCCCTGAGCGGCAGCTTATGCATTCCTGTTACCCTCGCCCCGCTTGCGCGTGCGGGGTGAGGGTGGATTGTCTGAAGATATCTCTGAGGGGCTGAACAGGATGCGGAATATGGTCCGATTTCGCCCTAAAGGCCCCAGGATCGCTCTTGGTATAGAGCCTTCGTTCCCTGCTGCTCCGAGCAGCAAATGGCGAGAGCCGCGGAATCCGTTATAGTCGCACCTGATAACACAACAGACATGGGCCATAAGGGAGAAATGTCATGCCATGCAATCCTGATGAACTGCGCCACGTTCCACTTTTCGAACTTCTTGACGACGACGAAGCCCGCGTACTGGCCATGCAGGTGGAGATTCGGCGGTTTGCGCCGCGGCAAAGAATTTTTAAGGCCGGCGATGCTGCCGAGCACGGCTACGTGGTGATGACTGGCAAAGCGCATGTGTCTACCGTGGACGACGACATGCAGGAAGTGGTGGTGGATGAGCCGGTGCACGGGGAGTTTTTCGGCTTTGCATCCATGCTTGCGGAAACTCCCCACCAGACGACGGCCACCGCAGTGGAAGATACTACCTGTCTGGAGGTAGGCCGCGACGACATCGTGGAGTTGCTGAAGCGCAGGCCGCTGGCTGGCATGGACATGCTGACAGTGCAGGCACGGCAGTTTCACGCCTCGCAAAAGCTGGTGCGGACAAGAGTGAGCCGCAACCCGAACGAGGTGATCGAAGCGCAGTCAACCGTGGGCGAGCGAATTGCCGACCACGTGGCGCGGTTCGGCGGCTCATGGACGTTCATCATCCTCTTTGGCGTTATCCTTTTGGTTTACTCAGGCGTGAACACGGCACTGCGGAACCGCGCGTGGGACCCCTATCCGTTTATTCTGCTCAACTTGTTCCTATCAATGTTGGCGGCGATTCAGGCTCCGGTAATCATGATGAGTCAGAACCGCCAGGACGCAAAAGACCGGCTGCGGAGCGAACTGGACTTCGATGTAAACCGGAAGGCGGAACTGGAGATTCAATCCCTGTCACAAAAGCTCAGTCTGGTCCTGGACAAGCTGGAGGATGTAGAGATTGAGGTGCGGGAGAAGGGCAGGGACTAGGCAATCGAGTCATTGCGTCATAGTGCGGTTTGGTTCGTTGCAGAATCTTGGGGCTGGCTGATTTGGGTTCGTGCCCCCATCCTTTCCGCATAAAAAGCGGAAAGGATGGGGGCACGATGTGATTGTGGTGAACCCAGCGTCGTCCTGGTCTACAACCAGTCGGACCCAGGAGCCTTCATGGCTTCTTCTAGTGTGACCCGCTGCTTGCGGCGATATGCCAGGTTGGCCATGTGGCCGGCGATGGCTGTGCGGTAGCCGGTCTCGATGGGAGCATTGGTGGCTTGGCTGCGGCTGCGGATGCAGTCAAACCAGTTCGCCATGTGGTTGACGCCCTTCGTCGTCCCTTGAATCGCCTCGACGCCCGGGTTGTTGGCCTTTTCCGGAGTGAAGGATGCTGGGCCAAAGTTGAGGCTCTCAATGGTTCCATGCGAGCCGAGAATCCGCTCGCCCAGGCCAAAATGAGAGTTCGAGAAGGTGGACTGCCACACAACGATCATGCCCGGATATTCAAGCGTCACGTTGAAGGTGTCGGGAACTTCGCGGCCGTCCTGCTCGCTGAAGACTCCGCCCGTCATGGATGCTGCGATGGGCAATTCGAGACCGAGCGCCGATGTGATCCATGCGTTCTGGTGAACCATGTTTTCCGTCACGTTGCCACCAGAGAACTTCCAGAACAATCGCCAGTTGATGTATTTATTGGCGTCAAACTTCGGCTCAGGACGTCCGTCGAGGAAGAGCTTCCAGTTGACATGCTCCAGGTTGCAATCGTCTGGGATCGAGCGGAACCACTGGCCATGGCCGCGCGGCGTATTGCGCGAAATCCACGACTCAACCATGGTGACCTTGCCCGCATAGCCCTTCTTGATCCAGTCCTTGGCGTCGGCCAGGCCGCCCGTGCTCTGGTGCTGCACGCCGATTTGGATCACCTGCTTTGATGCCTTGGCAGCCTTCTGGCACTCCACGGTCTGCGGGATGTTCCAGGTCATGGTCTTCTCGCTGTACAGGTCCTTGCCGGCGGCCAGTGCGGCGATAAAGTACTTGGCGTGCAGATGCATGGGCGTGGCGTTGATGACGGCGTCAATATCCTTGCGCTCGAGCAGGCGCATCGGGTCGTCATAGGTGGCCACGCCGGGCACCTTGGCTTTTACCTGGTCGCAGCGGCGGGTGTAAGTGTCGGCCACGGCGACTAGTTCAATATTCGGCTGGCGGAGCGCTTCGTCCAGATCCTGCTGGCCGCGGTCGCCCGCACCGATCAGGCCGATGCGAATGCGGTCGTTGGCGCCGAGTGCGCGCATGGAGGGCATGGCGGCCATGGCGATGGCGCCCTTGCCGACGTTGCCGATAAAGTTGCGACGATCCATAAATTCACCTCAGACAACGGAGTGGAACAGGTTTGATAATTTTTCAGTGTCTCCTCCTGGGCAACCGCAGCGAGTCGAAGAGCCTGCTTTTCGCCCAGGAGAACAACTTGGTCTTATGCCGCACTAGCAGGAGATGCCGGCTTTGGCCAGCGCTTCCTTCAGGCCCTTCATGCTGATGCGCGTGGAAACTTCGCCAACAGTCATGCTGCTGCCTGCCTCCGGCTTACCGCCATGCCAGTGAGTTTCAAGGCTCACTGCATAGTGGTACCCGTCGCGCTGAAAGGCCTTGAACTGCCCTACCCAATCAACCACGCCGCTGCCCACAGGCGCCCACTCAAACTTGCCGCCCGGCTTGCGGATGGTGTCTTTGCAATGGCAGTGGCCGATGCGGTGTTTCGGAATCTTGTTATAGTCGTCCGGATAGGTAGTCTCACCGGCAAAGGTAGCTGCGTTGCCTGGGTCCCAGTTAAGCATGAAGTTGGGTTCGGTCACGGCTTTGAGCACTTCGATAGCCTCAGGACCGCTGCCTGTATTGCAGGCCATCTCGTTCTCGATGATGAGAATCAGCTTCTGCTCGGCGCAGGTCTTGGCAGCCTGGCGCAGCTTGTCATTGATGGCAGCCCGGAAGGGCTTCTGGTCTTCAATCCGCCAGAAGTCGAAGCAGCGAATCCGGTCCGTCCCGAAGGTTTTGCAAAGCTCCATGGAGTGAGCCAGAACATCGTCCTGCCGCTTGAAGTCATAGTCGGCGTGGAACTGGTCGCGCTGGGGGCCTTCCTTTGACTGCGGCGCACCCGGCCAGTTCACCTTGAAGAGCGGGCTGGCAATGTCCGTAACGCGCAGCTTGTACTTGTCAAGAATCTTCAGAGACTTGTCCACTTCAGCCGCGGTCAGTTCGGTAACGTTCTTGCCCCACATGCTGCGGAGTTCGATCCAGCCGAGGCCAAAGTCGTTGGCGGCCACTGAGCAGGCGTGGTCAAAGTCAGGCGAAATCTCATCGTTAATGACGGAGAGACGGAAGGGACAGCTTGTACCTGCCTGAGCCGTGCGCGGAATTGCTGCCAGTGCGCCCACCGCTCCCAGGCCGGCTAGAAATTCCCGGCGCGAAGATGACATAAAATTTCCCTCCAGATTATTCACAGCGCCGCGGAACGGCGCTTGGCTTGCGCCAGCGATTATAGACCTTTCAGTGGGCCGTTTTCGCCAGCTCAATTTGCGTGCTAAACCGTTAGCCTCGCTACTTGCGCGGGTACTGCTTCACCAGCCCGGTGCGGGTGTTGGTAACAGAAAAGCTCCCGTTGGGCCAGGCAGCAACAACCAGCCCTGCGCCATCTGCAACAGCTCCCTTGGGGTTGGCAATCAGCGCCTCCGGGCTGTTGTGCGCGGCGTCGGAGCCTTCGGCAGTATGCAACATCCACAGGTCTTCCAGGCCCGGGCTGTCATGCACAGTCTGCCATGCCTCGGGGCTTCCGGCCTTGTGCGTGCCGTTGTTCATAATGGCCACACGTGGATGGATGGCATTGACGATGGCGCGGGAACTCGAAAGGTTCATGCCATGGTGCGTAACCAGGTACAGGTCCACCGGTGGAATGGGATTGGCCGGGCACACGAGTGCAACCTCTTTCGCGCCTGTAAGATCGCCCATATCGAGAAGTCGGAATTTGCCAAAGGTCACAAGGATGCCTGTCGAGCGCGCGTTTTCCGTCGAGTCGGAAGGCCACTCGCGCTCCTGCACGCAGAAGGCGTTGGGCACGGGCTTGATGCCCGGAATCGCGGAGATATGCTCCCCGTCCGCAGCCAGCACCACGATGCTGAGGCCAGGAATCTCGATCGTGTCGCCCGGATGAACAATCCGCCGCACCTTGCCTGCGATGGCCTTCAGGTAGGCGGCATAATCGTCGCGGGCATCCGGCGAGTCCTCGCGATTCTCGCCGTGGTCAAGAAACTCGCCCACCGGCACGCGCTTGGCCAGCTCCGGCAGTCCGCCCACATGGTCGCGATGGAAGTGTGTAATCAGCAGGTGATCGATGCGCGTAATGTGCGCATCTTTCATCGCGGCCTGAATGCGATCGGCATCACGCCCGTTGTTGCCGGGCCAGCCGGTATCAACCAGAAGGGAAGCCCCAGAAGGCGCGACAAACAGCGTAGCCTGCCCGCCCTCAACATCAATCGAGTAGATGCGGAGAGTGTGTGTGGCTTGCGCGGCGAGGGTGAGAGACAAGGCAAGGGTTGAGGCAAGTACAGCAAGAAAGCGGCGATGCGCAGGGATTCTCATTTGTGCTGAAGTGTAATTGACAGGGGAAGCAATTGGGAACGGAAGAGGGAGTTTGAGGGCCGAGTGTGCCACTTCCTGTAGAGTCGTCCTTCCGGCAGATTTGGTTCGTACTCGATCCGTGTGTTCATGCAGCCTATTGCTTTGGACTGGAGACTGCTCACTTTTCGAGGTGCGGTGGTGCTGGCTTCAGGAGTTGGCTTTATCAAGTTGTGGAGGAGAGGTCGTCGTCTTTGGTTTCGCGCATGAGGAGAACGCCGAGGAGTGTAAGGAGGGCGGCGGTGGAAAGGTAGTAACCGACGTATTGTAGGCCGTAGGTTTTGGCGAGCCAGGTGGCGATGTAAGGGGCAAGGGATGCTCCAAAGATGCCGGCGAAATTAAATGCGAGCGAGCTGCCGGTGTAGCGGACGGCGGTGGGAAAGAGCTCAGAGAGCACTGTGCCGAGAGGACCGTAGGTCATGCCCATGAGCAGAAGTCCGATGGCCATCATAATGGTGGCCTGCACGGGCCCGGCGGCGAACAACGGCGCGAGCACGAGGCCGAAGAGAGCTATGGCGATGGTGACTCCGAGCAGGGCCGTGCGGCGTCCGCGCTCGGCAAGGATGGAGGAAATGGGGATGCCGATGGCGAAGAAGGCGACGTCAAAGAGCTGCATAACGAGGAACTTCTCGCGGCTGTAGCCGAGCGCTCCGGTGCCCCATGAGAGGGCGAAGACGGTCATGAGATAGAAGAGGACGAAAGTGGCGAGGCAAGAGAGGGTGGCGATGACGAGGGTTCCGAAGTGGCGGCGGAAGACAGCGACCATAGGGATGCGGACACGCTCACTGCGCTCGATGGCCGCTTGGAAGATGGGAGTTTCCGCAATAGTGAGGCGGACGTAGAGTCCGATGAAAACGAGAACGCTGCTGGCCAGAAATGGAAGCCGCCAGCCAAAATTAAAGAACTGACGGTCAGTGAGCAAGTGGGATAGGAGAAGAAATATCCCACCGGAGAAGAAGAAACCGACCGGTGCGCCGAGCTGGGGGAACATGCCGTACCAGGCGCGGCGATGGACAGGCGCGTTCTCAATGGCCAGCAGGACGGCTCCGCCCCATTCTCCGCCGAGGCCGAGGCCCTGACCGAACCGGCAGAGGGCGAGCAGGAGCGGGGCGGTAAAGCCGATCATGGCGTAGGTGGGCAGCAGGCCGATAGAGACGGTGGAAATGCCCATGGTGAGAAGGGCGAGTACAAGCGTGGTTTTGCGGCCAACGCGATCACCAAAGTGGCCGAAGAGCGCCGAACCGATGGGCCGCGCCAAAAAGGCGATACCGAAGGTTGCCAGCGAAGCAAGCGTGGCCGTGGCCGGGTCAGTGGAAGGGAAGAAGAGCTTGGGGAAGACGAGCACAGAGGCGGTGGCGTAGATGTAGAAGTCAAAGAACTCGATGGTGGTGCCGATCATACTGGCGAAGAGCACCTGACGCGGGGAGTTGATGCGCGGAGGGTGGAGCGGGGAATGGGGTTTCACGATACCTGCCGGACTGGGGACGTTCAGTAGATGGGGTGCCTTTGCGCTGCGAAACTGGGACGATAATAGCATTCGAGCGGCAGAGAGCTAGCGGCGTAATGCATTTGCTGAGTGTTGTAATCGACGAGAATGGGGGGAGAGAACCAGCTTTCTAAAGGTAGATCGGCGTTTATTGAACCGCCGCTTAGTGGAATATAATTTCCCCGTAACCTCGAAAGGCACAACCACATGCTGTTGAAGAGATTTTTTGCGATTTCTGCTGTCCTCTTAGCCCTCACCGCCGCGACATTGGCTCAAACTCTGCCGCAAGGCGTTCAGAAGGTGACCTCGATTGAAGGGATCACAGAGTACTCCTTCCCTAACGGTTTGCATGTCTTGTTGTTCCCCGACAACTCCAAGCCAAAAGTCACAGTGAATGTTGTTTACCGTGTTGGCTCCAGGAACGAGGGTTACGGCGAAACCGGGATGGCTCACCTGCTGGAGCACATGGTCTTCAAGACCTCCACTTCAGGCAGAGAGCTTTTCAAGGAACTCACAAACCGGTCCGGCGGCTTCTTTAACGGAACCACTTCCTACGACCAGACCATGTACTTTGAAGGTTTTAACGCGAGCGACGAGAACCTGCTCTGGGCCTTGCAGTTGGAAGCCGACCGCATGGTCAATATGACCATGCTCAAGAAGGATCTTGACACTGAAATGACCGTGGTTCGGAACGAGATGGAATCCGGCGAGAACAACCCGGAGAACGTCCTGGAAGAACGCGTTCTGGCTGCGGCCTACAACTTCCATAACTATGGAAAGACGGTCATCGGCAACCGCACCGACGTAGAGCGCGTGCCCGTCGAAAACCTGGCCGTTTTTTACAAAAAGTACTACCAGCCCGATAACGCTGATCTGATCATCGCGGGGCAATTCGACGAATCCAAAGCCCTCGCATTGGCGGCGCAAACACTTGGCGCCATCGCCAAGCCGACGCGCGTACTGACCCAGCCCTACACGTCAGAGCCAACCCAGGAAGGTGAACGCTCGGTCACTCTGCGCCGGGTCGGAAACATCCAGGAGATCATCTCGGTCTATCACATTCCGTCCGCGCTACATCCCGACATGGCGCCTCTGGAAGTGATGGCCCAGATACTGGGCGAGCCCCAAACCGGTCGCCTGTACAAGGCGCTCGTGGAAACCAAGAAGGCCGTTAGGGCTCAAATGGACGCACAGTCCATGCACGATCCGGGCTTTGTAGAAGCCGATGTGCAGCTCAAGCCCGATCAATCCATCGACGAGGCCCAGCAGATCCTGCTGAAGACCGTCGAAGGCCTGACCGCTGCTCCTCCCACGGCGGAAGAAGTTGACCGCGCCAAGGGACGCATCCTGAAGAACATCGAACTGGCCCTGACAAACTCCCAGCGCGTTGGCATCATGCTCGGTGGAGCTGAAGGCCAAGGCGACTGGCGCTACCTGTTCCTTGAACGGGATGAAGTAAGCAAGGTTACGCCAGCCGACGTGGCGCGCGTGGCCAAGGCTTATCTGAAATCTTCCAATCGCACGATGGGTGAATTTATTCCCACCACGACTCCTGATCGTGCCGATATTCCCGCCACGCCGGACCTGACCGCACGCTTCAAGGATTTCAAGGGTGGCGCGGCTGTTCAGCAGGGCGAAACCTTCGATCCCACTCCGCAGAACATTGAAGCGCGTGTGATTCGCGCCAAGTTGCCCAACGGTCTGAAGCTGGTGATGTTCCCCAAGAAAACCCGCGGCGGCACGGTAATGGCTTCAATCAACGTCCGCTTCGGCGATGAAAAGTCGCTGTTCGATAAATCCACTACTGCGGATATGACTGGCGCCATGCTGATGCGCGGAACCAAAACCAAGACCCGCCAGCAGATTCAGGATGCGACCGACCATCTGAAAGCACAGATCCGCGTGAACGGCCGCGCCGACTCGGTTTCTGCAAGCATCCAGACGCTGGAAGCGAACCTCCCTGATTCCCTGCGCCTTGCAAAGGAAATCCTCCGCGAACCATCGTTCCCTGATGCCGAATTTGAGCAGGTCCGCCAGCAGCACATCGCAGCAGCGGAGAGCGGTAAAACAGAACCCATGACACTGGCCCCGCGCGACCTGAGCCGCCTGATCAATGGCCGGTACACGCGTGGCGACGTACGCTACGTCTCGACCCTGGATGAAGAGATTGCGGATTTGAAGAAGGCAACTCTGGATGAAACACGCCAGTTTTATGCGCAGTTCTACGGCGCAGGCGAGGGCGAGATCGTCATCAGCGGCCAGTTTGATCCGGTCCAGATGAAGAAACTGGTCGGGGAACTCTTCGGCGATTGGAAGAGCTCCAAGCCCTACCAACGCATCACCAATACCTACGCTAAAGTAGCGCCGGTCAACCACAAGCTTGAAACACCCGACAAGCAAAACGCCTTGTTCCTGGTGGGGATGCCGTTAAAAATGAATGACGAGGATCCCGACTATGCGGCCACAACCATCGCCGGCATGGTCTTCGGCGGTTCACCCAACTCCCGCCTCTTCAAGCGCATTCGCATCAAGGACGGCCTGAGCTACGGCGCTGGAGCATCGTTCTCCATGCCTACCAAGGACGACATGGGCTTGCTTACCGGATATGCCATTGCCGCGCCTCAGAACATGCCCAAGGTGGAAGCCGACTTCAATGAGGAACTGGCCCTCGCACTCAAGGACGGTTTTACAGCCGACGAGGTGGCGACAGCCAAGAAGACCTGGCTCGATTCACGCACAGTGGCTCGCACCGAAGAGGGTTCTGTCGGCGGTCAGCTCTCAAGCCGGGAACGCTGGGATCGCACCATGCTGTGGGACGCCAAGCTGGAAGCTGCAGTCTCCGCGCTCACTGTGGAACAGGTCAACGCTGCATTCAAGCATCATGTTGATCCGGCCGCCATCTCTATCGTCAAGGGCGGCGACTTCAAGAAAGTAGGGGCCTTCCAATAGCCCTTTGACTGGGGGAACGAGCGGCAATAGTAGTACTATTGCCGCCCACAAAATCGGTACGAACAAGGCGCGGCTGATTGGTTTCAGGTGGTAAGCCATCTGAAACCAATCAGCCGCGCCTTGTCGTGAGCCCTGAAATTGCCCCGTCCCAAAGGAGGGAAGGGGCTCGACCGCCGGGCTGATAGAATAGGAAGTGCCGCAGTGTGCGGTGATTTGTTGCGTTTTGTCCCCAACCTGACGGCCCGAGCTGCCGAACCCACGAGAAGGAAAATTGCACCTGTGACCCAGACGATACGTAATATCGCCATCATTGCCCATGTTGACCACGGCAAGACAACCCTCGTAGACGCCATGCTGCGGCAGTCCGGCACCTTCCGTGCCAACGAGCAGGTCGCCGAGCGGGTGATGGACTCGAACGAGTTGGAGCGGGAGCGCGGCATCACCATCCTTGCCAAAAACACCGCCATCGTCTTTGAAGGCGGCAAAATCAACATTGTCGATACACCCGGCCACGCCGACTTTGGCGGTGAGGTGGAACGCGCGCTCAAGATGGTTGACGGAGTAATGCTCCTCGTCGATGCAGCTGAGGGCCCTCTGCCTCAAACGCGATACGTGCTGGCCAAGGCCCTCGAGGCCAAGCTGCTGCCCATCGTCGTTATCAATAAGATTGACCGCCCCGATGCGCGCGCCCAGGAAGTTCTCAACGAGATTTACGACCTCTTCATCGACCTGGATGCAGACGAAAGCCAGCTCGATTTCCCGGTGCTTTACGCGGTAGCCAAAGAAGGCAAAGCCACACTTGACATGGCCACCCCCGGTGTCGACTTGCAACCGCTGTTCGAGACCATCGTCAAAACCATCCCGCCAGCTACAGGCGACGCGGATGCAACCCTGCAGATTCTGGTCACGAATCTCGACTACTCGGAATATTTTGGCCGTATTGCGATCTGCCGCGTCTTCCAGGGAACATTGCACGCTGGAGACGATGTCACTATCTCCAAGCGCGACGGCACGCTCCAAAAGACACGCATCACCAAGCTCTTCACCTTCTCTGGTCTCAAGCGAATAGAAACAACCGAGACTACGATGGGCGATATCGTTGCAGTTGCCGGCGTTGAAGGCATCACTATCGGCGAAACCATTACAAGTGTGGAGAACCCGTCCCCGTTGCCCTTGATCGTCATCGACGAGCCAACCATTGCAATACAGTTCAGCGTAAACAATTCTCCGTTTGCGGGGCGCGAAGGCACTTATGTAACCAGCCGAAATCTACGCGAGCGGCTTGCAAAAGAACTGCTCACCAACGTCAGCATCCGTGTGGAAGACACTGGCTCGCCGGATACTTTCAAGGTGCTCGGCCGCGGCGAACTTCAGTTGGCTATTCTCATTGAAATGATGCGACGCGAGGGCTTCGAGCTCTCGGCCGGACGCCCCGAGATCGTCACCAAGACGGTCGACGGCCAGCGCATGGAACCGGTCGAGCACTTGACCATCGACGTGCCTGAAGTACACACAGGCGTCGTAATTGAAAAACTCGGTCCCCGCAAGGGAGAAATGACCAAGATGCACAACCACGGCTCAGGCCGAGTGCGCATGGAATTTCGCGTTCCCAGCCGCGGCCTCATCGGCTTGCGCAGCGAAATGCTCACCGAGACGCGCGGCACCATCGTTATGAATGCGCTCTTCGACGGCTATATTCCCTATCAGGGCGAGATTCCTCAGCGGCCCACCGGCGCGCTGATTGCTGACCGCCAGGGGCTCACCACAACCTATTCGCTGAATGGACTGCAGGAACGCGGCATTCTGTTTTGCGGCGCAGGCGTTGAAGTGTACGAAGGCATGATCGTCGGCGAGCACTCGCGCGACAACGACCTCGACGTAAACGTGGTCCGCGAGAAAAAGATGACCAACATGCGCGCATCCAGCGCGGATGAAGCCATTCGCCTTGTGCCCGTGAAAGCTCTCAATCTCGAGCAGGCCATCGAGTTCATCGCAGAAGACGAAATGGTCGAAGTCACGCCCAAGTCATTGCGACTGCGCAAGAAGGTTCTGCAGCAGAATCGCCGCCCCAAGCGCTGGGAAAAGGGCGCCGAATAATGCCAAGCTGGCCATGTTGGTTAGCTGCAGTATGATTGTCCGTCTTAAACTCAAACAGCTAAGTCAATCCAAATGACTTAGCTGTTCGAGTTTGCGCGGTCCCTCTGCTGAAATGTCTCTTGATCGCGCATTTTGTCAATCATGGTGATTAAGTGGACTTGCAGTAAAATTAGTGTGAACTCGCCTGATCGTGGCAGTTTTTTGACGATAGCGGCGTCCCAAATCAAGCCCGCTGCAGACCGCGTAATACCTCGACGGGATAGAGCTCATCCTATCTGCATCGTCGGCAGGAAGGTCCCTTTTTTCGATTCTGCATCCCCTCTTATCGACTCTGGATTAGAACAACTTGGCGATTGCACTCCCCTTCAAGGAATGCTGGAGTGCTCAGGCTCACACCCTCTCCCAGCATCCTCGTTCCTGCAATTCTTCTCGCACTTTGCCGGAACACGCGCGCAATCTCAGGTTGAACAATTCAGACAGGGTAGTAATTCTGCCAACTGTCGGGCAAAGCGGGAGAATCAGGTGGAAAGCCGTACACGCGACGGAAGGGTTCCCCCGGCTTGGGATC
>Ga0316231_1001491_pt1 | contig 25538 bp, 15 predicted proteins | sample TBH18027metaG_FD_206002 | JGI IMG/M metagenome (GOLD analysis project Ga0316231, IMG submission 206002) | Freshwater microbial communities from Trout Bog Lake, Wisconsin, USA - TBH18027 | ecosystem: Environmental > Aquatic > Freshwater > Lake > Hypolimnion/Profundal zone | place: USA: Wisconsin... | reverse complement strand
GGTAACGGAGACCCTGCAGTTGTGCCGAGCGTGGCCGAGGTGAGGGTCACGTTCGATGCAGCTCCAGTGCCAGAGTTGGTGACTTTAATGGTCGCTATGTAGCCATTGCTAGCCGACCCAGTCACCGTGGCTGTAGTCGTAAGCACCACCGTGGGTGCCGAGACCACCGAGAGCGTTCCGTTGACAAAAGCAAACGTGTAGTTCGCCGCCGTCAGGGAGCCCACTGCGGTTGTGATGGGATACGTACCGGCCAGGCTTGAGGTCGTCGCCGTCGTAGTTAATGAAGGCGCTCCGCTCAACACAGCCGAGGTATCCGCACCCATGAACCCGCTATAGCTTGCAGTGAAGGTGGGATTAGCCGCTCCAACCGCACGGCTGGTGTTATTGGCCGTCACCGTAACGAGGGCCTTGGTGATGGCGAATGTGGTCGAGTTGCTGGCTCCGGTATAGTTTGCGTCACCCGCGAAGGTGGCGCTGGCTGTAGCCGTGCCGGTGTAGATGTTGTTGGTGTAATTCACCGCCAGCGACTGGTTCAAACCACCCGCCCCGGTTGCTTTCGCCGTGCAAGGTGTCTGTGCCACGCCGGTGTAGCTAACGCTCGGAGGACAGGTCACCGCGACCGTCGAAGCCGCCTGATTGACGGTGAGCTGCACTGTCGTGGTTTGCGGGACATAGTGAGTGGTGTCGGTTGGATTGAAGGTGACCGACAGAGTTTGCGGGCCTGCATTCAGCACCGTGCCAAGCGCCGGTGTGTAGGTGAAAGTGCCGACGACAGTGTCAGTAGCATTCAACTGCGTTGCACTCAGTGCCGCCGGATAGGTGATCGCGGCTGGGGTTGCCCAGCTGATGCCTTCGACGGTTACTGTCTGCGCAGCGGAGGTTGTGAGGCTGTAGTTGATGTCGCTGTAAGCGGCCGTGATGCTATGCGTCCCGGCTGTTAGAGAGCTGGTTGACATAGTCGCCGTCCACAGCCCGTAACCACCCTGCGCTGAAGTTACGGTAATCGGCTGTGCTGTCCCGATTGCCGTTGCTCCGTCGTAGAAGGTGACGACGCCCTGGTTTGGCGCGAAGGTCGCGTTGGTCTGGCTCGGCGTAAGAACCGCCGCAAAGGTGTAAGTCTGGCCCACCGCTCCTTGCAACTTGCCAGACAGAGCGATGGCGTTTGTCCCCTGCGTAACGACTTGGTTGAAGACGGCAGACGTGCTTCCTGCATCAGCTGCAATGCCTGCATAAACCGCCGTGATGGGGTGCGTTCCACCCCAGAAGGCCGCTCCGGCGGCGGGGCGGAAGGTTGCTGTGTGAGTTGAGCCAACCGTGCCGGTTCCCAACAGAACGGAAGAGCCGGTGTAGTTGTCATAGAAACTGACGATGCCGCTGGTTGGCGCAGTGCCGGAGGCGACGGCGACAGTGGCGGTCAGAGTTGGCCGTCCGTTCAGCGTCGTTGGATTCGCGCTCGACGTTACCGTGGTCGTGGTTGCGGCGGGCGTGCCCACCGTAATTGTCAGCGCGGCGGACGTGGCGGAGTTGAAGTTACTGTCGCCCGAATACGCTGCTGTGATTGAGTGAACGCCGGTGCCGGTAATGGCGCTCGTGGAGATGGCTGCGTTGGCGGCAAAGGTGTAGGTATTACCGCTGAACCTGACTGTCGGATTCACCGTCGCCGTTCCAAGGACTGTGCTGGTTGTGTTATCCGTGAAAGTTACGGTTCCAGTCGGTCCAGAGGATTGCGTTGAAATTCCTGTCAACGAGGTTGCACTGTAGGCGGCAGTCAGTGGGACCGAAGCGCCCGAAGTGATGAAGGTTTCTCCGGTCGAGACTGTTCCCGCAATCGCGAGCTTCGTTACGGTGATGTTCGTGGTTGCCGTTGCCGGACTGAAGGTGTTGTCACCCGAATAGGTTGCGCCGATGACGTGCGTGCCGCCGGTCAGCGTTGGGCTCTGTGCAAACATGTAGTCGTAAAGGCAGGACCCGGTCGATATTGTGCCTGCCGCAAGATAAGCGTTTCCCTGTGGATCGAGGGTCTCTGTTGCATATGGGACCCCGTCGACGGTAAAGATCACCGTTCCGGTAGGCACGCCAGACCCGGAGGTAGCAGTTACGGCTGCCGGAATCCAGGCGAACTGGCCATATGTGTAGGAATTAACGTAAGACGCCGAGCAAGTAACTGTGTCGTTGAACCACTCTGGAGTAATAGCCACTTGGCTGTTGCCCGGAGCGACAGTGACAGTGATTGGTGCCGAGAGGCTGGAGGCGTAGGTCTGGTCGCCGCCATAGCGCGCTGTCAGGGTATAGGTTCCCGCAGGGAGGTTACTCACGGTCGCCGTATAAGAGCCGCCGCTGAGGGTGGCATAAGCGCCCGTCCCCGGAACGCTCCATCCTCCAGAATCCACGTCCACGGTTTGGCCGAAGGCTCCTTGGCTAAGAATGAAGGCCACGTCGCCGGTAGGCGTTCCCGAGCCGGAGCCGGGAGCAACCGTACCGCTGATGGTTACCGGGGTTCCTTGCGGGATTCCGGTAGTCTTGGAAAGGGTCAAAGCGGTGTTGGTGCTGTTAAAGACGACGCTCTTCCATTGGCTGGAGAGGTTGTAGGCATTCACCGAACCGAGCCCGGTAGCCAGGTCATAGCCGACGCCTGCGTAGAAACCCATTCTCGCCGTTAAACCTGAGCAGCCAGACGTGCCGCAGATCATGTTATCTCCGGCGGTGATGTCCTGAAAGGCACAATTCGAGCCAGCTAACGGCGGTGTTGAAGAGTTGCAGTTCGTAGTGCTCTGGGCTGCGGCGAGCGCGTAGTAAATGTAGTTGGGAGCGCCCTGGCGTCCACCGTTAGCCTGGTTGATGAGCGCCTGAATGCCAGCCATGCTGGGCGCGGCTACAGAAGTCCCACCGACGGCACCCCAACCGCTGAACCCGCCTGTGCTATTGAGCTTGCATACGCCCTCGGAGCAGAATGCGGTTCCGTCGTGACCAGATGCGGCGTTGAGAGAAAGATCTGGCGTCAGACGGTGCGGCACCCCAGAGATAAGCGGCAAAGTGTTCCACATCGGGCCGATCGTTGCCGTTCCCTTTGCGGTTGTACCGCCAGTCGGTGCGGCAGAAAACGTCGCAGTCGGGGCCGCCGTACAGCCAAAGCCTTGGCCAGCTCTCAGCGTACCGCCCTGTGTGCCATAGTTGAAAAGGATTCCAGTTACAGACCCACCAGCATTGATGGTGGTGGATGCTGTGGCCGGAAGGGTAATACAATTGCCTGCCGTCCAGGTGACCGATGGTGCCGTCGTATAGCCACTGCCGCCACCGTTCGTCAGGGTCACGCCCGTAACCCAGTTGCCGCCCTGCGTCAGAGGCGGGTCAACTAATGCCGTTATTCCGGGCCCGCTCTGCCATGAAGGCCGCAAGTAATATGAACTGATGCCGCCGCTGCCCGACCAAAGTCCGCTGAGGCTTGTCTCCGTGGTCGTTATCGCGTTTTTGGATCCGTTCCATGGATACTCGGGAATATATTTAGTGGCGGTGCCATAGTTGGCAGGACTCGCGGGATTCGTGGCAAGCCAGTAGGTGCCAGAGCCCTCGTTGAATTCGCTGCCGCCGACGGAAACGCTGTAGGGGGTGGAAGACTCACTTCCTGTCGCATAGCCCAGAACTTCGTATGTATCGTTCTGGTTATCGCACTCTGCGGGGCCGTTGTCGCCAGAAGATACGAAGATGCTTATTCCCTGGGCGGCGGCCTGTTCGAAGGCCTGGCTATTAAACGCATTTCCGCCTGCGCCGGAGTTGGCTTCGCAACTGCCGTAGCTGATGCTCATGATATCGGCGAGGTTATTTTCAACGATGTACTGGATGGAGTTCGTAATGCCGTCCACAAAGTAAGTGGGTGTGCCGATGACAAAGTAGAGCTTGGCCATGGGCGCAATGCCGCCGGAGATTTCCACGTCAAGATCGGATTCGCCGTCGTCTCCCGGAGTGATGCCGTTATCCTGGCCCGCATGAATGAAGATGGGGTCATTGGGAGGAAGATTGAAGCCCTGGCGGTATGTTTGCACATCGCTCAGCAAAATATCGGAGCGGCCCACAACAGCGATGCTCGAACCTGCGCCGTTGATCCCGGCTGAAAGCAGCGGAGTTGTGTTGTAAATGGTGGCGAAGTCCGTTGGCCCGACATAATGGGTTGAACCGTTGGTGAAATCGGGACTCTGAATGAGGTTACTCACCTTCTTCACCGGGCCCATGTGCCCTTTGCGGAAGAAGTTGTGCAGGCTGACTCCGGCGATGACCGGGTGGAGCGCCGTGGGAACCGAAATCTCACTGTTGTTGGAGACGTGGGCTTCCCCGTTTACCTGGTAATTGTGCATCTCGGTCTTAAACGCCTTCTCAATCTGACCGGTGGTTCCGCTGAAGTGGAGGAGGCGCTTGCTCTTGGCGACGTCCTCAACGGTAAAACCCTGCGACTGGAGCCACGCAGTGACCTGGGCGATGTCAGCATCGGCCACGCCGAAATGGGCGCCGAAATCGTCAGGTGTGATCCATTGGTGATAGTTCGTTGTGCGGCTATCCTGCTGTTCATCTAAAACTCGACGAAGTTCCGCTTTTTGGGCATCGCTGGACTGGAGCACCATGACCATATGCTGGGCAGGTGTACTGGGGTTCAAACGGCCAAGATCCTGTGCCCTGCGCAACGCTCCAGATAGATGGCCGCGAAGCGTAGTGCGCACGCTGTTCTCAACCTGACGGGTGACCCGGGCTTCCGGGCGCGCCGCGGTGCGAATGTGCCCGGCGAGCAATTGGCTCGGGGGCGCAACCGTCCCCGCAAGGGACGGCAGAATCGAAACAGCTGCAAAAATAAAAGAAAGGATCAGCTTTACGGGGAACTTCAGATTTCCCATTGCAACGCTCCTTAGTGAACGCATGGTGTACTGCAGCTAGAGAGAAAGCCCTCAGGCCTGGCATAGGCTAGGCTGAAGATGGAGATATCCATGTTCACAGCGAATAAACCGGGACATGCTGTGGGATCCGAGATTGGCCTGGACCGGAGCCGTTGCCATGAAGCGAATTGCAGCGAACACAAGGAGCGGACGCTAAACGTCTACGTGACAAAGAGCTGTAAAAATGGATAGTTAATTTTTAACAAGCAACTCAGGTGCCATATGCGCGCGCTGTAAACAAAGACTTTATGGGTGCAGTTACTAAAGGTGCGCAACTTCTTGCGGTGCTGGAGGGAGGTTCGTTTACTTTTCGGAAACTTCCGGGGACTATGTGACGCTGAGGTATGGGCATTCAATTGGCAGGTGTTACAAAGACTCGCGGGAGCAGGTGAACTAACCTGCAGGAGTTTGAACCACCGTCCGTCAGAACCTTTGAAGCTTCACCGGTGACTTCGCCACGCAAATCAGAATTGGGCGTCACCGGCAGCAGCAACTGGCAGGTGCTAACGGCGGACTCCACCGTTCTTGCGGCGGGCAGCTATCACGGCCACCTACACCACCACTGCGACCTCAACCTCCGCGGCGGGTGGCTATCCTATCGTGCCGCAGTTAACTGATGTCAACGGCAAGCGCTCAAACTACAGCGTTACGCTGATCAACGGCACGCTGACCATCTCTCCGGAGCCGACCAAGACAACGCTGGCGCTCGGTGCTGGCACCGTCATGCTGCAAAGTATTGTTACGTTCACGGCGACAGTCTCCGGCGCGGTGATGCCGAGTGGCACTGTGACCTTCCTCGATGGAACCAGTTCGCTGGGCAACGGGACGCTGGACAAGAATGGCGTGGCTAGCCTGTCGCTGAGTACCTTGACGGCCGGTACGCACAACATCACGGCGTCCTATACGGGAACCAGCAACTTCGCGGTCAGTACGTCCACGGCGTCGACTGAGACGGTGCAGGACTTCCAACTGAATGCCAGCGGCGGCACCACGGCGGCACCCGTGACGGGCGGAACCAGTGCCCAGTTCACCGTGCCCATTGCGCCAAGCATCGGCCAGACGTTCGTCGCACCAATTACATTGGCGCTGAGCGGCTTGCCGAGCAGCGCGACGGCCACAATTACCCCAACAACCATTGCGGCGGGCAGCAGCGCAACGACGGTTACGATCTCGGTGACCACCAGCAGCCAGTTGGCGGTGCTGCGTCCGGCGGGCAAAGGGCGTGGTCTGCCGGCGATGCTGACAGTGCTGGCGTGCTGCATCCCGCTACTGACGCTGCGGCGGCTGCGGAGTTCGTTGCGCTCACGCCGTGTAAAGGCCATCACAATGGCCGCTATAACCCTGCTGATGGCTGCGTTCATGGCGGCTTGCGGCGCGGGCCCAACCCAAAAGAACTACACAATGACACTGAACGCCGCAAGCGGTTCATTGCAGCATTCGGTCACGTTGCAATTGACGGTGAAGAAATAGTGAGCAAGACCAGCGGTCTCTGGAGTAGAGAATGCTGATTGAAGGTAGGCGGCCCGTGGGCCGGCTACCTTCGCAATGGTGGATGCGCTCGAGTTGCCGGAGAAACGCACCCGGCCCAAATGATTGGATGTTCGCTTCTCCGACACAAATTGGCAGATTGCCGTGGTCATACGATCGGGTTTGCGAGTACAAGAAGGCAGGGGCTAAGGCTGGAATCGGTGGACCCGGTATGCATTCGTTGCGTTACACGTAATGGCGACGTTGTATGACCATAGCGAGTGGGGAAGTCACCCGGCCAGCCTTGAATGGCAGTTATGACGGCAGGTGAAGATTCGTAAGTTGTTATAAAGATGGTGAGCGCGGTAGGAATCGAACCTACAACCTACTGTTGAACTGCTAATGACCTGAAATCAATAGTTTCAGCGACTTCCGAGCAGTTCGAGTAGGCAGATGTAGGCAGGTTCAGTCACGGTTGCTACCAAGTTGCTACCGAATGATGAGCATCGCGGCAAGGCATACACCCCTCGCCCCTACATGATGAGCATGCACAACATTCTGCAATGAGCATCCCACCCCCAGCCGCTCGTGCCGGGAAGTCCGTGTCACGCCGAAGGTCTTCCAGTGGAACTCGGTGCCAAGGCGCGGGCTTCCGCCCCCCCCAGCCGCCTTTGCTACCATCCGCGCATGCAATTCGGGCGTCAGAGAGCGTTTGAACCTCCGACCCCCAGGTCCCGAACTCTGAACAACAAAACAACCTACTGATTGTCCATAAACCGGCGGTCAAGCACCCATCGGCCGGATTCAATTCGGAGTTATGGCGTAAATGGCTCGCAAAGCCGCCCCCGGTCTGTTTCGCAAATGAACAAGGTATGCCGCCACAACGAGGTGAACGTGCTGGTCGCGGATGATGAATGTGCAATCGCGGGCAGTATGGCGTCCGATGTCGCCATCCACAAACATTGCAAGAAAATGGGAATCTCGCTTCCCGGACGCGCCTACTGGCAAAGAAGGCCAGCCAGAAGCAGCCGCGCGGAGTAGGTACATACTCTGCAGCGAGCGGAGTCTGAGCCGGCTCGCGAGAAGAGTTGCGTGGATGAAGTGTTAACACGCGTGATTTGTGGTGCGTTTTGGTATGCTTTGGCAAGTTCGCGTCTCAGTGGAGAATCCCATGCCGCGCCGGACAGCAAAGCCGGAACTTGTGCACACAGCCGATATCCCTTGGCAGTCGCTGAGGAGTCGGGAACTCGAAGAATGCCTTTACTGGCTGTTACATTCAATGGGAGCTAGAGACTTGGAGTGGCGGGAGGGTTCCGACACAGGACAGTCACCGGACAGCGGGCGCGATTTGACGGCGGTATTCTTCGCCACTTCGCCCGATTCGGACATGCACGCTCAGCGATGGTGGGTTGAGGCCAAAGGACGCAAGAACACCGTTGAGCCTGCAGTCGTTAAGGCGACGGTCAATTCCGTGACTGCCCACGGCGAAGTCGATGTCCTTGTTATCGCTACCAATTCAGCGTTTAGTAACCCTACACGCGACTGGCTGCGGATGTGGCAGGCACAACATCCAAGACCGCTAGTAAAACTCTGGGACAAGAATTCGCTCGAAAAGCTTGTTTCGGAACACCCGGACGTTTGCTTCCGGCTGTTCTCGAAGGCGCTCACAACCCAAGGGAAGTTGGAGGTTTCCGCTCATCGTTTTAGGAATCATTGCTTGTATGTTGACAGCATGCTGCTTACCTTGTACTGGAATGAGCGTCACAACCTGCACTGGACAGATTGGGCGCTCATGGCGATGCTCGCGAGCGAATTTGCTTCCGGAAATCCAGAGAATCGCAATTGGACGGCCTTAATTCAATCTGGTGACCTCGCCCGGTTGTATCGCTTTGGCTTGGGTAGTCTTCTGTACTTTTGTCTCCGCGCAGAGGACATCGGAAGCGCCTCGCAGCCATATACTGACGCGGTATGCCATCTGATGTTGTCAGTGCTTAGGTCAATGTCAGTTGCAGAAGTCAAGAAACACAACTCGATGGCACTGAAGGACTCCAGGGTCAGGCAATTTGTGATGGCCACTTTGCTGCGCATAGTCGCGGGTAACCTTGCTAAACACTGTGCGGAAGACTGCAAGCGAATCACGCGAAGCGACTCTCACCAACTCGGCGAGAGGAATTACTGGAGCCGCTTTGACGGGCAAAGAAAAGAGAAAACGAAGGATCCTTACGCCGGAGCGATTCTCATCATTGAAAAGAAAGATGAGCCGTGCAAGGTTGGGTTTCTGCTGGACAGCAAGAGCGCTTGCCCTCTTAACATTCAGAATGAAGTGGACGATGATTTTCTTAATGTCGCCAAGGCGGTTCTGAAGGCAAGAACCTAAGCACTCCACGATGTGGTCGGATCGTTGGCGTTGAGCCAGGCAGTTCGCGATGGAACTCGTGGGTATCTGAGATTCTAACTATGCGAACTGACTTGGCCTTCCTCTGTACTTTAGCTTTCAGGTAATCACCCCTGGTCTCTCAGGAGGCGCTCCATCTCTCGATCGGACGAATGCCGGCGGAGCACGCCGACGGGGAGCGCCCAATCCCTCACCCGAGTCGTAGCACCCGTAGCCGTTCGCTAATGCCGCCACGGCGTTTGTGACCAGCATTGCGGAGGCGCTTTGGAGGAGGCCAGGATCGATTATGGACGGGGCGGGCTCACTTGAACGCTTCCTGCAGCAACAGCGCGATACTCGCCGAGTGGATGATCCCGATCTTAAATCTCGAAGCGGTCAGAAATCCCGCGCCGTAGACTGTGCCGACCCGTTCAATCAAGCCGGACAGTTGGGCGGTGGGGGCACTACGTTCTGAGGCGCTGGCATTCATCTGGACTGAATCATTCTGACAGATGCGGTATGCGACCTGCTGAAGCCCTTCAACCCGGCATTGATATGGCGATATAAGGTCAGCGGCCGAGTGAATCTGGCGAAGAACAACAACGCGGTGTGCGCGGAGCCCGTGGTGCAGGAAGCGGCGGCTGGTGTGTGAGTCACTCGCCATGCCCCATTGCCCTTACCTGATGAGCAGACACAGGACTTGGGACGCCAGCGCAACTAACGATGTCCCTTCCACCTCACGTCGATGATGTGTTTGCATTTCAGCACACAGCAGGTACCATGCTGAGATGATGGCGGTGTTGAGACTTGGAGTAATACAAGATGAGCGATATCGAGTTAGTAGTGACCAACGCTGGTGAGATCGAGAGATTGTGCAAGCGGTTTGGAAACGGCGGCAGAGGGCTTATCGGAAACTTGAGAAAGACAGGCTTATCGACCTCTGTCATTAAAGTTGCCGAATCTGTGGCTGCTATTCGGGACAAGTGTGCCCATGGACAATTCACAGCATTCCGTTCAGAGGCCGACCGCGCTCGATTTGTGCAGCAAGCCGAACTCGTAAGAGATGAGCTTGTGTCGCTCGACTCCGTGCGTAGGCTTCAGCCTGTCTCCTTTTCGTTCCTAAACAAACAATATAGCGCTGCCATTGATTGCTGGCAGTCCGAGGAAAATCGCTGGCAGGTTCACTGCTGGCGTGAGTTTCATGGCGGCAGTAATCAAAGGTGGGTACTGGCGAACGTGGATGATACAGTTGTCATTCGCTCAAGAGAAGCCACTCACTGCCTTGATGCCTTCGAACAGGATGGGGCTTGGAAAGTGCACCTGTGGAACTACCATGGTGGTCTAAATCAACGATGGAAGTTCACTCTTCTTGAAGACCATTCGTATCGAATCGCATCATGTGCAAATCCGGCTATGTCTTTGGACGCATGGGAAACAGACAACGAGATAATCGTCCATTTGTGGGAAACACATCAGGGCGACAATCAGAAATGGTGGATTAACCCCGTCTTCTGAACGTGCTTCCCATGTTCATGGTCCGGAGTGGGCAGCGGCACAGTCCTCAACAGCGGTTAAGCGGCTTCCGCCTGAGCATCCAGTACAGAAACACTGGGTGCCATGCATAGTTACACGCTGGAATTCCGTGTTCAGGGTGGCAAGCAGACCGACCAGTACAATATCGGGTTAACATTGCACGGACTCAATCATCCGCCAGGGTTAATTTCAACTTTCGCACCCGCGTCTGTGAACTTCTCTTCGATGCTCCTAGCCTCTTCCTCGCTCACGCCTTCCTTGATCGCCTTTGGCACACTCGCGGCCAGTTTGATAGCCTCCTCCAGCCCCAGGCTCATCACTTCACTAATCACTTTGACGACGTCCACCCGATTGGCACCAACGCTGGCGAGGATCACGTCAAACTCGACCTTTGCGTTTGACAACGCAACATGCCCTGTTCCCATTGCTGGAGTTGCCGCGTCGGTGTGATTAGCAGCATAAACGACCGCCTGGCGTTCACGGCAAAGGTCACGGAGCCGAGCCAGCCGCTGGTCATCACGGGGTGGCACCGGGTCGGCGGCCTGGAACGCAAATGGATGTGTGACTCCATCCTGAGTGCTCAACCGAGCTACGGCCCAGTAGTTGGGGATCTCCAACAAGTCACGGCCGCTGAATCGTGGGCCGACATAGGGAGCCATGAATTCTGCGTCCATAGGGCCAAGCCGAAAAGCGAGAACCGTGGAGATACTACCTAACAAGGCGTCGCGCTTGGCTGAGTCTATTTGAGCGAGGCTTTGATTAGCCAAGTTGAGACCTATCCCAAACTTCCTCCCCTCCGCCGCTAATTCGAAGATCGAATCAGTCGTGAAGTTCTGAAATTCATCGACGTACAAAAAGAACGGAAGACGTTGGGCCAACGGCAACTTCACGCGACGCATGGCGACGGTGAGCAGCCGCGCCACTACGAACATTCCCAACGTGCGTGCCGATAGTTGGCCCACTGACGCTTTTCCCGCGTTGAGAATCAGTATCTTTCGTTCGTTCAGGATCCTGTCGAAATCTATGGTAGATTTTCGGACATTAAGAATGGGTCTGAGGTGCTCATCGTAGAGCATCTGATCGAACTTGCTGATGATGTATGGGGCCATATTTCTCAACGAAGCCTCACCGCCAACTTCCGCCGCCATGTCCTCCCAGAACACCTTGTGCCGCTTGTCCATGGCACCAGTGATAAGCCGTTTGCGAAACGAGTCGTCAGTGAAGATACGGCTGACATCCTCAAGTTTGCTGGGGTGATTCGGGTCGGCCATTGCAAGAGCACATGCCGAACGAAAGTACATTTGGAACATAGGGCCGCCGCACTGTTCCATGTTGTACAAAGCATTAAATATGCGGAGCAGTTCATCTATGATGAAGCTGCGTTCCGCCGGATTATTCCGATCCCACTCTAAGACGTTCAAGCCTACTGGATGCGTGCAGTCGGCTGGTTCGACAAGCACGACGTCATTGACGCGGCTGTCGGGCACAATCGAAAGAACATCATCAGTTAGGTCGCCGTGGGGATCAATCAGCGCAATTCCGTGTCCAGCTTCGATGTCATGGCAAATGAGGCGGTACAGCACAGAGCTTTTTCCTGTACCCGACTGTCCCAGCACATAAAGGTGCTGCATGCGAGCAGCCTGGGTGAAGTGAATAACCGACTCTCCGCGCGTTCCCTTCTTGCAGCCGAGAACTGCGCCCTCTTCCGACAATCCTTCTGGCACGAATGCGAATTTCTCCGGCACCGTGGACACGCCAGGTATGCCGTCCTCTGTAGGCAAAGGAAGCCGAAAGATATTCTGCGCTTCGTCGAGCGCATACCTGTGCACTAGCAGATCCGACGGAAGAGCGGGCTCAGTGCTGCCTCCACAAATAGCGGAAGCACGATCATTACTGACCGCACGCACTTCGAACACGTCAGGATCTGGGCCGAAGAACTCACCGGCCAGCAAGTTGGCGAGAGCCAGATCGACCTCTCGCGACTCGACAGAAATGCAACAGGTCATCTCGTAGTGCGATGAGAGACTTTGCTGAAGAACATTGAGCCTGGATGCCAGCGCAGTCAATTCCCCGGCACCTGCGGAATGAGTGACCGGTGATTTCGACGGCCCAGAGCTCACTTCCCATTTGGCCGCAATCGCCCTACGTAGAGCTCCGAGGTAGTCTGAGAGATCGTCGGGCAGCTTTCTCGGGCGAAGATTCATGACAAACTTGCATGTGGCTTCCTGGCGGCGAATGAGGTCGCATGTCAAGTGGAGGGTGCTGCGGTTTTCCGGTATGGGAAATGGGATTACCAGGCGCTGCTTCAGATCGGAGCTTAATGCATCGGAAAGAACCTGTTTCGGGGGTGCAAACGTAACCGCCCGCCCGTCCCGCAGAACTTCGAACCAGCAGCACCAACCTTGTGAATCACTGGAGAGAAGATTTCGAACGGTAGCTTCCTCGGTTACGGTTTCCATCGTGTAAAGTTTTTCAGCTAAACGCGAGAACAATGCAACGTCGAACCACAGATGCTCGCTACGGTCGCGAGCTTCGTTCACATCTACTCCCCATCCAAAACCCAATATCCAAATCTGGAACTCCAAATCGCATTCTTGTTTGCGTAGGATTTGGTATCGAAGTTGTAAACTGCGTCCCCAAACGGGCGTCAACAGCCCACACAGCATCTTCTTTAGCCACGCACGATGATTTCCGGAATCCTCTTCTGGAACCCCCACCGCTTTGAGCCTCAAGGCAAATGTGGTTCTGTATCTATCAAGAAACTGGTCTGTATAAAGAGCTGGACCAGCCTCAGCGCCCTGATTAACTGTCTGCTCAGAGTTGGCGCATTTCGCCGGCTTGTCTTGGATTTGAGCCGCACGGGATACATCGCGGATCATCCGGTCGGAGTTCAAATGTTGCTTCGACCAGTATTTTATGGTCCCGAGGCGAAAACATTCGACTGCTATCCGCAGGTCTGCATCATCGGTGCCGGTGAGCACAACGATGTTCGCGCTGGGCGCGGCGGTGTGAATTGCCTGCAATGCATCAAGCCCCCGCAATGAGGAGTTGTTAAACTCCGTATCCATGACGATGAAACGGATCGGCTCGAGCGCATTGCGTAGGATCACGAGAGCTTCTTCCGGCGAACGTGCGCATTGCAAACTATGGCCATGTTGGTGCGCAGCCGCAGCAAGCAGCGGCTCCAAATCCTCGAAATGGTTGTCAACAAACAGGCCTCTGCTCACGTTATCACCGGTGCTTGTCTTGGTTGACCTCGTATTGGCAACGCTGTTTCGGAGCGTCGCGGTTTGAAACTGCAATTTGCATTCTGTCGCCTAGATTAATGCGACGGTCAGCGACTTCAATGCAGCTCTTGATAGCTTCTTGTCTATAGTGCTTCCTCCACAACGCGACTCTTCTCCGCGGCAAACTGGGTTGAGATCGGAAGGGGCGCCTGTCCTGCCTTCCTGTTCTGGAACATCTGCACCGTACTGGAAAACACGCCTGCAGGTTGTATCTCCAACCCCGATTTCGGGGGTGCTGTGGCCTGAGTCTCAATAAGAGGCCAACCCCACATACACTCCTGGGCGCGCTCAGCAAAGCTTTCGTATGCCTCCATGGCACTTTGCATGGCCATGCGCTGTGTCATGGGAACGCCATAGGTGTCGACAACAATTTCAAGTGACATGCTGTGAAAAGATGGGTACGACGGACAGTTGTCCAGTACTTTGCAAATCCATGGGGCATGTAGATCCAGATCCATCGGCATACCCACCTGCAGTTTCGTTGGCGACTTGAAGCGATCAAGCAAAATCGGCGCTGTGATGCGCATCTGCGACAATGCGATTTCCCTGAGGGCGATTAGTTCGCCTTCTAGCGCCTGGTTGCATGCCGGAACGGAGCGTAGCGCAGTAATTATCTCGGCAAACGATGCTTCACCTATGACCTCGCGGGCCTTGCTGATGAACTCGATCTTAGTCACATCGAGATCTATCCCATCAACCGCGAGTCTATTCCCAAGGGAGTTGAGCGCGACCCGAAGTGCCTGTTTCTTGCTTCCCGACATTCTGGAGGTATAGATTGCATCGGCAGCAGGACGTCCGTAGATCATCGTCGACCCAGGCGCCTCGCTCACGAACGGTGTACGGGGCAATTTTTCGATATCATCACGCAGTGATGTCATGAGGAGTTCCATGTTGCCGCAAAGTGATGTGGACTTCAGTTCTGCTTTGGCTCCTGTGAGATTATCGTGAAGTTCACGAGCCACTCGCATCTTGAGGCGAATGGTTGCGGCTTGGGCGAGCAGATTTGTAAACTCCATCAAGTCCGCCCTCATGGGCTCGTATGGATTGCGCCTGCTCTTCGCAGTGATGGGCTCCGGGGCTTGTTTGAAGAACTCGCTACAGAAAGTTGAGAGAGGTCGAATCGCAAACACCCCAGCTCCCACAATCAAGGCATATCGCAATGACATGCTTATCGATTGGGCGGAATCGGCATTGTGCGGAAGAAAAATCCATACTGCGAAGAACACTACCGCGAAGAGGACGGCCGAAATCTGCGCCACCCTCTTCCAACTCGGCAGGATGGATTTGGAGCCTACGTCTGTCGCCGATGTTAAGCCAGCACGCCGATTTTCGGTATTTCTTGCCTGTTCGGCAATTCTCTCGCGAGAGTGCCTGCTCTGATTTCCGTTTTCCGCGAGTTCCTGTTCAAATTGCCTAACGCTCTCATTACAACTCTCACAGGCGGCATCCGCCACTAGAGGAATTACGAGACCTTTCTCGCCCACAACTCGATAGAGAGGGTCCACCGATTTGCAGCCACGCCTCCCGGCCTCAGTTGCCTGCTCCTCATATTCGGTAGTCCTGCGCGTCAGTGTCGTTAGCAAGCCGTCAATCTTGAAGTCCGTCCCGGGCTTTTGTAAGGCATAGTCAACTGCCTTTGCGAGCACATCTCCGAGTTGGAAAGAATTGGCAGACGCCGGGACAATCTTCGACAACGATCGTGGTAGATTTGCCTGAACTTCCCGAGCAGTGTCGATCTCATCCTCAAAGTAGCGCACGACCGCCAATGTAGCGACTGCATTCGTAAGGGTTTCTGGAACAGTGAGCGTACAAACATCGTACGACGAGAAGATCGCTCGGTTTTTCATAGTCCTCCTCTGGCTGTGACCAGCGCTACACAAATGCGCGGTAGATAATGTTGCGTTCATCGGCGCGTAAGCGTTCCCCAGTCTCGCTTGCGTAGTAGAAGATCTGCGACGTAGCGACCCGCAACGCTAAGTACGCGAGCTGCTGGTGAAGTTCGCCGGCTCCTTCAACGCAGAAAACTCGGCTGTACAAAGGGGCGCGGATTCTAACGTCACCGGTTGCGAGCGGTAAGATGAATACAGAATCCAACTGCTGGGCCAGTGTGAGGTCCTTACAAATTCCATAGGAGAGGGCCTTCCGCAGACAATCCTCCATCCCCACCGCCGGTCGATATGACGACAACAACCAGATATTCAGAGTTATCGACAACCCGAGTTGCTTCGCGATGTGGTGCACTAGCAATGTGGTGGGAATGGCCAATCCAACTCCGGTGCCCCCGCTATCGCCGAGCGTGATGCAGACTTGCACTGCCTGGCCGAGGTTGGTGGTTGGAATGCCAGCCCTGCGCATCTCGTGCTCAGCTATCCCGGTCTGCGAGAGTTCACGAAATGCTTGCTGTATTTTGGAGAAGAGTCCGGCGTCATGGAGCGTCGCTGACAAGTAGGAGAATGCCCGCGCAATTGCTGGCTGTTGGCCGCTTTCACCGCCGGTGTGAGTTTTCAAAAGATGCAGCGGAGTGAGGCGAAGAATGGGCAGTACAGCTTCTTCCTTTTGCTCAATCATTGCTGCAACGTTTGTCGCCTCATCAGTATCAAGCAACAAAAGTTCCTCCGGTTTCGGCCGGCCCATTTCACTCCGGGAGGCACCAAGCACAGCGGCTAACTCGGGCATGGGCGTCGGAGGGTCACTCTTGCATTCGATTACAATTCGTCGGGAGGTCATCGCCCAATAGTGTTGCAGCTCTGCGTCCATACCAAAGCGTGCGATCGACACCTGTGATCCAGCGCCGGACAGATCAATAAAGAGTTTGCGAGTGTAGTTCAGGCTGCGCATATGGGTTCTCTTTCCTCTGTCGGTTCCAGCCAAAATGTCTGGTCCGAAGTAACGCGAAGCTGTGCGATTGCGCCTTCATGCAATGTGAGCGTGCGACCAGGCTCCAGCTTCAACTTTCCAACTGCTGCCATGCCCTCGCCAGCATTCTCCAGCGAGAGACGGTGGTCCACAATTGTGAGCTTCACCGTTGTGAACGCACTCTCCGCATAAACATCGCAGTCAGGCGTGGCTCCCACCGTCACTACCTCGCCTTCGGAAAAACTGTGACGCGCACGGTTGTCGTCGCTGATGCGATAGCGCACCAGGCATTCCTCGTCGTCCGTGTCTTCATTGTCAGCCGCTTGCGATGCTGGCAGCAGTTCGTCAGCTCCCAGCACCTCGCCCGCTGCGAGCATTTGCTGTTCCTTCTGTTTTGCTTCGCCGATCTCGCGACGGAAGTAGATCACTGCCGCGATTGCCAGAAATGCGCCGAATCCCAACACCAGCAACGTTATAGGCAGGCGGCGCCACCACGGTATCGCTATCGTTACCGGTGCAGGTTGTGGGTGCGGCGGTGCGAACAATGCCACATAATCCGTCTTCGCTCCCAAAATCGTCACCCCTGGCTTGTCAATTTTCAAAGATGTCGTGCGATTGATAGGGCGCAAGAATAGCTCGAAAGTCGCGGGCTGCATCGCCAGCAAGCGGTCTAAATGTATGTCTTTGTATGGGCTCGTCGGCGCGGTATCGAGTTCAAAATCCGAAACCACGATGAGCTTTGCCGGAATATTTCCCATCCGCGAATGCGCCAGTTCGAGCGCAAGGCCGAGGTCACTCTTTCCATGCATTGGAAGCTGCTCAAGATTCAGCAAGATCGTGCTGCGTGACTGCGCGTTAATTGTGCCGTCGTGCAAAACTGATGGCGCAGTGTTCCATGGGATCACCAGCACCCGCGTCCCGTCTGGAATGGAGCACAAGATATTCGTCAATTCATGGCGAAGTGCCTTTGCGCCTGGCGCGCCGCTACTGCTGATGTCGGGTAGGACGGCTACTGTGGCGTTTTCCTGTGCGGTTAGCGATGCGCTGAAAAGGAGCAGTAGGCTGAGGGTGATCGTTCGACTCAGGAGACGAGAATTCATGGCTGATTCCTTCCTTAAGACTTTTGGGAGAGTTGATGACGCGCAGACTGGCAAGCACTTCATGGGCGACAGCACCCGCCGTAGGGGCTGCGTCGGCGGGAAACACTGGATTGGAGGTTAGACGTACCCGGATAACGACCGTACTTAGTAAAGTATTTGCCGCCAGCCAGCTGCCGCCTGCAGAAAGCCATGGCGTGCCAGGAATTACATTTCCTCTTTTGTCGCGCTGACGAAATGCGGCGGTTCCTGTCTTGGAAACAATCGGCTCAAGACTCGCGTCTTGTTTCAATGTATATCTGGTGGTTCCAATTCTTGCGGTCAAAAATAGCGCATCGCGAATCTGGTTTGCGACGGAGGCCCGGAGCACCGATTCTTCGGCGGGCTGAAACAGTGTCGCGCCCGTCTTTTTGTCGACGATGCGGTTGATGGGCGACGGCTCGATCGCTACCCCGGGGCGCGTGAAACTGTACTTGCGGAATTCGCGAGCCATTAGCCTGGGTGAAGCCTCTGCCCCCGCTCCGAGCGCGAGCATTGGGAAGGCTTGGCCGTCGACATGAAAATTTCGGCTTCGCAGGTAAGCTGCAAATGATTCTGGGCCAAGTTTACCCACCACCGAGAGCGCGCATGGATTACAAGATGTGGCGAGGGCGACCGCAGCAGGTAGGCCGCCAACTTTTACCTGCATGTTCTGTATTACCGGTCCCAGCGATTTCGCATAAGCTTCTGGTTTTCCCAGGGAGCCGTAGCAGGAAAATTGATCGATGAGGCCATAAAAAGCCGCCATTCTTCCGTTGCGGTCAAGTACAACTGCGTCAGCGGTAATATCGTCGCGCACATCAGCGGGAAGTTGATTTGCGAATTGTTTAATGCCGGCTGCCACCGCATCGCCCAAGCCCTTTTGCACGCGATTGTTAATCGCGATATCAATGGACAGATAACGATCCCGGAAGTCTGGCACCCGCCGTGCTATCTCATCCTTGATCATCCCTTCCGTCGCTAATTCCAACTCTCCCTGCGCGAGCGATTGGGGGCGAAGTGTCGTGCCAAAAGACAAGAGAGCCTCGTCGTATTGCTGCTGGTCAATAAGACCTGCATGGAGCGCCGAAGCAGCTACCTTTCTGTACCGCTCCAAAAGCGCCGTGCGCCGTTCTATGAAACGCTCATCGCGCTCTCCTTCATGCCGCCAAGGGAAAAGCGCGCCCGGCTGGTTGAGAAGAGCAACGGAAAGCATTGCTTCGCCGATCGTCAGTTGTTCCGAGGACTTGCCGAAAAGCAGGTGGGACGCAGCGGAAATCCCCCGTATAGGCGTTCCCCGGCTGAACCCAAAAATTTCGTGTGATAGATAAATGCGGGTACTTTCATCACGACTGAGTTCGTCGTCGAGCACTAAACTTGCGGTTACAACATGAATCTTCCCTATAACGCCTCGGATTCCACGTTCGCGTGGTACGTTCTCGATATCACGCGCAAGCTGCTGGAGTCCCTCAGAACCACCCGAACGCCGGTGCGAAAACAGTAGATCTCGAAAGGCCCGTAGCACACCGCTAAAATCGATCGTCGGCCGCGTTGCGGAGTACCTGTCTTCAGCGGCGGCAACCGCAATACGCAAGGGCTCTGAAATTGTCTTTAGCTCCGGGTCTCGGAAGCTTTCTTCGTGATCATTTTCAATACAGATGGTGCGGATTGTGCCCTGAGCGTTTTCCTCCCGGCACCCGCGCATTTCGCGAATCCTTGCAACCTCAGTGCGAAGCCTCGGCGCGAAGTATGCGCACATAAAAATGGATCCCACTAGATTCAGCGCGAGAAAAGATCCCAGGATTAGCGAAAGGCTGCCCTTCCACGGACGGCCTCGCCAGTAGTTAATCGCAAAGACGATTCCTGCCATCGGGAGTGCGATGAGCAGGCCACGGATCATCATGCGCAAGAACGGACTAAAGGGTAAAGAATCTACTCCTTGTAATCGCATCCACACTGTCAGCGCAACTGCCAGTACAGCTGCAATCCAGATCGACAGCACTCCGAACTTTGTAACTCGACTCATATCTTCTCCATTCGCTCCTGGCTAGGTTTCCACCAGGCCGAACCACAGTCGGTACAACCTCAGCACGTCATGTCCCACAGTGCGAAAGAACGCGAGTCACACTGCCTTGAACCCCAAAGGCTGTGCCCCGAGTGCGACTGCCGAAGGTGGCCGGCGAACACCCTGCAGCACAGGCATAACGCGAACTTCGTCGGCGACATCGGTGAGCACTCGGGCAATCGTGCCCGGTATCCCCACAACTACGACCTTCTTTCCAATGGCCCGAGCTAGTAACAAGACTTCCTTATAAATGTGATCGCCCCCGGCCAGCACGAGTGTCCCGACGGTCGTGTCCGCAGCAACCTCGGCCAGCAACCGTACACAGGTATCGTCGAGGTCGTCTGCCGTCGACCGCTCGATATTGAATTGCGCAGATTTCAGAAGTTCGCAAATGCCTCGTGGGCAACCGCGGTTCACCACGGCTACGGCTCGAACCACCGTCCCGTACAGCGCGACGTCGGCAAGCAGAGCGGCCCAATCAGGTCGTGCTGGCCATGCACCCCGAGCAAAGTTCGGAGTATCGACAATCACCGCCGATCTTCGTAGCGGCTTGAGAGCGTTGCCCAAATCCGTAGATTCCTGGCCGTCGATACTGGCGGGTAACGCACTTTGCGGCTTAGGCTGAGGAACAGAATTGGCCGTTAGCTCTCTAAATCTTTCGCGTACTATTTGCCGATACTTAAGCGGTGGACACCAGGCCATAAAACCTCCACGTAATATGTGCTAAAGAGACGTCTGTTCCAGTGGCGTAACGCCGGTAGTCGTAGAGCTGGTGCGACGCCGACGGCCAGATTCGATCAGGGCCGGTCTTACATCTTCTCCACCAATGGAATGTTTAGACAGTTGAGGACTATTTCGAAAGCTCTCAAAGTTGCAGTACAGAGAGCCAGCCTGCTCTGCTTGACCGATTCGTCGCTTGCCCATATCACCGGGCAGGCGGCGTAAAACGCATTGAATGATCGAGCGACGCTATATATGTACTCGCACAAACGGTGCGGACGAAGCGCTTCAGCGCTGTGGTAGAGCGCATCGGGGAGTGACACGAGTAAGCGCCCAAGGGTAATTTCTTCGGGTTTCTTGAGGTCAATTGCGATGCCGTCATACACAAACGGTTGACCATGTTGTGCCTCAAATGATCTGAGCACCGACTTAGCGCGGACAAATGTGTATAGAAGGTACGGGCCGGTGTTTCCATCCGGGTTCAGAAAGCGGTCCCACTCGAAGCGGTAGTCGGTCTCTCGATTATGTGAAAGATCTGCGTACTTGATTGCGCCTATCCCAATCTGCTCAGACAATTGGTCGACCTGTTCCCTGCTGAGTTTGGGCCATTTGGCGCGGACCATTGGATGTATCCGGCTGCTCGCCTCGTCGATTAAGGACTTCAGACGGATCGTGCCACCATCCCGAGTACGGAACGGCTTACCGTCCGGGCCTAGCATCATGCCGAAGCCGACATGCACCAGATCGGCGGAGTATCCCATCATTCCAATGGTCGCAAAGAGTTGCCTGAAGTGGAGTGATTGACGCACATCTACGACGTATATAATCTGCTCCGCCCCGTACTCCTCGATGCGACACTTGGCTGTTGCAATATCGGTTGTAGCGTAAAGCGAGGCGCCATCTGTTTTTCTGATCAGGAAGGGTGTGCTAGATAAATCTTCAAAATCTAAAAAAAAGACTGCTACCGCGCCGTTTGACTCCCTTGCGATTCCGGCCTGAACAAGGTCGTCAACAGTCTCGGTCAAAATCGAGTTGTACGAGCTCTCGCCACGCCACAGGTCAAACGAAATGCCAAGACGCTGATAGATGTTCGCCGATTCCTGGCGGGAAGCGTCGACGAATTGCTGCCACAACGCCATGTTTTCGGAGTCGCCACCCTGCAATTTCAAAAGCTCAGCGCGGCACTCGCCCGCCACACCTTCGTTCGAGCGGCTCATCTCGACAGCGACTTGGTACAGGCGCTCCAATTCAGCAATCGCGTCGTGTTCCTCCGACAACTCGGAATGACGAATCTGTTTCCATGCCCAAATGAGGGTGCCGAATTGCGTACCCCAGTCACCCAGGTGGTTGTCACCAAGGACATGGTGCCCGATGAAGGCAAGCGTGCGCTGAATGGCATCTCCGAGAATGGTCGATCGTAGATGGCCGACATGCATGCGTTTGGCCACATTTGGGCTAGAGAAGTCGACGATAACGCGCCTAGGTTTTGCCACCAAACTTACTCCAAAACGAGGGTCAAGAATTGCGTCGCGAAGCGTTGTGGATATCCAAGCTGGCGAAAGGCGAAAATTAATGAAACCCGGACCGCCGATTTCGACGGAACTGCAGCTATCGCTACCACGGAAGGCAGACACAATGGACCGTGCGACTTCCTGAGGAGGGCGTGCAAGCTTCTTTCCAAGGGACAATGCCACGTTACTCTGGTAGTCACCAAACCCATCAGCAGTAGGCACAACATTCGGGAATTCCTCCACAGACCAGGCATCCCTGACGGCAGAGGTTAGTTGTTCGGTCAAAGTCGTCACGATTCGCATGTTGTTTCGTCCTTTCAATTCTGAAACGAATAGGGGCATCCGATATCTAAGATCTGAGCGAGCTCATCAAGAGATCTTTGCGCTTGCTGCAGCAGGCTAGGATCAGCGAGTTCCTCTGGGCCGAGGCTCTCGGGGTAGTTCTTATTGACCGATTCCACCAACCGTGAATAGAGGTGCTCTGTAAGAATGCAAGCGGGGTTTACGTGCGCCAATTCTTGCTCGTTCAGAAGAACCCTGAGCCTCAGACAGGCGGGTCCACCTCCATTGTTCATGCTCTCGTGAAGGTCGAATGTCTGCACTTCCGTGATGGGTCCATCCGACTGTGGAAGGCTGTCTAATAGCCGCTTTGCGGATGGGATCGCTTCACATTCTGATGGAGCCAGCATTACCGCCCCACCATGTGGAAGAGAAATTATCTGGCTATTGAAGAAATAGCTCCGGACAGCATCTGCGAGCGACATTTCGCTTTCCGCAACCTCGCGGATCCTTAGATGACCTTGCATTCGCCGGCTGAGTTCGCTGATGATTTGCGACTGTCTGACAAAAGCAGAACCATGGATTAGCATGAAGTTATTGTTGCTCACGCCCAGCACATCGGTATGAAATGCTCCCGCCCGAATCGCGTGCGGATGCTGCCGGGCGAATAAGACATTTTCAGGAGCGAGTTGATGTAGACGCGCTATCGCCTGGCTAGCACGAAGGCTCTGGCGACCGACTTGGCGCCGACCGTCTTCATAGCCATAAGCAAACAAATGTTGCCCGGATGTATCAGGTCCTATCGAAAGGCGCATGTGGTTTGCCGCGCCTTCGTCGCCGAAGCGCACGTGCGGGGGTAGTGCGGCGTGATGGACGAACGCGTCGCCTGGAAACACGAGCTTCAGGAGCTTTGAAGTAAATGCGGTTTCAGTTGATCGGTGAAAGTGTGTGCTCAAGTTCGCCGGGGTTAAGTGCACTTTCCTGTCTGCGGTGTCTGTACTGGGCGAAATAGTGGCTAGGTTAGCAGTCCATACCGCTGATGAAGAACAGCAAGGCCCCAATAAGCCTTGTTTTGCCGCCGCACCTACGACTTCCCTGTCTCGTCCGCCAAACCCAAGCTGACGGAGCAGCGGAATGTCTGGGCGTTCATGAGGCGGCAGCACTACCTGCGGCACCCCTAGTTTGGAAACCGACCGCATAAGATCCAGCCCCTGCAACGCCGCCTGCCTGGGGTTCGCGGGCATAGCTTTGTTGCCGGTTGCGGCAGTGTTGTCAGGGGAGAGTCCGCCATAGTTATATGTTGGTCCGGGAATGCTTCCCACCAGCAGCTCAACCATAGTCATAGACGGACCTCTATAGGAGACTTGTCAGCAGCGGGGCGGATACCATTCGCATTGAACTGTGTCGTCGAAAAGCTCTTTGCCAAGCCGACGTCCGAAAGATCTATCCGAATCCGAAAGCTATCTTGTCGGCCGAGAATGATGTCTGGTCCGTAGGATTGCAAGGCTGTGAGTGTTCGCGCCCAAGGCTCATGGTCAATCCCGAATAGCGTTCCACAACACCACTCGGGTTCTGATGGACGGTGGTTGGGGCACTCCAGGCAACGCGCTCGAAGAACTTCAGGGTAAGAGGTTAGACGGCGGAACCCAGAGTTCTGGAGGTTCCTCTCTGAGCTCTCGCCGGTTGGAACAGATACTACATTAACGTCGAGTCCGTGAAACATCGCGATAGCGGCAAGGCGTGTCTTTATGAGCAGCGGTTGAAGACCGATACCGCGGAATCTCCTCGCAACAACAGCACCACCAAGTTCGAAGTATCCTTCTATTACTTCGACAAGTCCGGCAGCAAGGATTTCATCTTGGGTCTCGATAGTCTGCACACAGCCGGCCGTCGCAGCCATAACGAGTTCGTCAAAGGTTCGGCAAAGGACATGTCCGTCACCGTGTTCCTTCATGAACCCGTCGATGGCTGCTAAGTGTGAGGGAGAGAAATGATGGCGAGACACCTGGACGAGCCGCGCGTGTACGTTGAATAAGATAGATGGATTGGTTGGACCGCTGATCTGGCTACTCGGCTGAGTGCCTTCGTTGCCGCCGTACGAAATATAGGGCTCCACTTGCTCCATGGTCATGGTCTCCTTTTCTCTCACCATGCGCATCATCATCGTCGCTAGAAACTCAGGTTCGTGGTGATCGTACGGTCATCTAGTAAGCAACTCTGAGACCACGCAAAAGTGCGCGACTATCTCCTAGTCATCTCTCTGTCCCATAAGGAGATACTGAAGGAAACGAGGGTGCAGCGGGTTCGAGCGTGTCGTTGTTGTGAACGACTTTCGTCAAGATTGCACGAATGTCGCACACCGACCACATAGACCACAGAGTCTGTCTTAGGATTTAGGAATGAAGGGATTTGCCGCTTTGACTTAAGGGACAGCGGAATGTGCGGAGGAGTTTGACGGCCAGATCGGTTCTTACTATGCAGTCGACAGACTGTCTCAGTGCGGAGCGAGTAGTTGTTTAGGCTTACAGCTCGCCAGCGGCGACACACGTGCGTTATGGCTATCGCCGATTTGACCGTGTTGTTGAGGAGAGAAGGCAGGGCTGTGAATGTAAAACGAATCTACCGGCTGTAAGACGAAAAGAATCTGAAGGCTGGATCAATTTCTGGGGAGCAGACCATCGCGAGTCGCAGCTTAAAATTCAGCGCCCGATTGTTCGCTAGATCTTTCGATCTCTTAATCCCGGGATGGCGGTTCGCGGACAACTGGTAGGTGACGGTCACTCGAAGACACGAGAAATATCAGTACCATTGACCGACTGATGAATTGAACTAGCAATTCTCGCCAGTTCTTCGATCGTTAGCCTGACATCCGCCTCAGTGGTCCTCGGATTGATCAAGCAGAGTCGTAAGACAATGTGAAGTCTCACTTTGGTTGGCACTATCACAGCGAAACCTGACTCTGCGAGTCGAGCTGCGATTACTTTGTTCAAATCGTCGCGCAACGTTTCATCTGCACCTGGAGGCGCAAAACGAAATGTAACAGTGGCTAAGCGCGCTGGTGTCACGATCTCCCAATCCGAAAGACGCTCCACTGTAGCTTGAGCGAAGCGCGCGAGCTGAAACCCATGAACTATAGATTTGCGAAATGCGTTTACTCCAAATACCTGCACTGACATCCACAACCCCAGTGCACGGAATGGCCTTGTCAACTCAGGGCCATAGTCCCACAGGTCGTGGCTCTCTTCTGACAAATCATCGCCTAGGTACTCTGCTGACAGTCGAAACGTGGCGACCAAGTCAGAGGGGTTCCGAACTAGCAAACATCCGCAACCGCTCGGTTGGAACAGCCATTTGTGGGGATCGATCACTACGGAATCTGCGGACTGAATCCCGCGCAACAGACGTTCCCCTT
>Ga0316231_1001490_pt1 | contig 25538 bp, 19 predicted proteins | sample TBH18027metaG_FD_206002 | JGI IMG/M metagenome (GOLD analysis project Ga0316231, IMG submission 206002) | Freshwater microbial communities from Trout Bog Lake, Wisconsin, USA - TBH18027 | ecosystem: Environmental > Aquatic > Freshwater > Lake > Hypolimnion/Profundal zone | place: USA: Wisconsin... | reverse complement strand
CAAATGACTCGATGAGCCTTCTTCCCGGTCAGTTTGCTCGAGTTTCCTTAATTGCCAACACCCTCAAAGATGCCTTAACTGTGCCCTCTCAGGCAGTCATCATGAGTCCTCGTGGAAAAACAGTTTACGTAGTTGGCGAAGGGGACAAGGTAGTAGCCAAGCCCGTAAAGGTTATTTACGAATACCAAGGTACATCTGTGATTGACGGAGTTAGCGCTGGCGATCGTGTAGTTGTCGAAGGCAAACAAAATTTACGCCCAGGTGGAAAAATTCGCGAGGCCAAAACAGCAGCCAGTAACCAATCATCAACTCCTAGCTCAGTAGAGAAAAAATGACGCTTTCCGAATTATGTATTCGGCGTCCAGTAATGACGGCATTGCTCTCAGTAGCAACCGTCATAGCGGGTACAGTCGCCTATCTTAAGATCCCCGTTGCTGCATTACCGAGCTTCAACTCGCCAGTTATCTCTGTCAGCGCTTCATTGCCAGGCGCTTCGCCTGAAAATATGGCGGCTTCAGTGGCGCTTCCACTAGAAAAAGAGTTCTCAACTATTGATGGCATTACCGTCATTAGTTCAAGCAACTTTTTAGGCACCACCAACATTACGCTTGAATTTAACAACGACCGAGACATTGATAAGGCAGCAGTCGATGTTCAAGCTGCGCTCTTGAGGGCCCAAAAACGTTTGCCTATTGAAATGACGATACCCCCGTCATATCGTAAAATTAATCCAGCAGATACACCAGTTCTTGTAGTGCGGATGAGTTCGCCGTCGGTAAACCTCTCGGACCTCAATGATTTTGCTGAAAATCTACTTTCCCCTAATCTGTCCACCATCACCGGTGTAGCGCAAGTATTAGTTTACGGCGCCAAACGCTATGCAGTCCGCATCCGCGTTCATCCTGATGCTCTTGGTAATCGCAACCTCACCATGGATGATGTAGCAACTGCCGTTAACAAAGCAAATGCCAATAGCCCGGTCGGCGTTCTAGATGGCCCCCGTCAATCGATTACGATTTACGCAAATCCACAATTAGTAAAACCAGAGGAGTTTGCAGACCTCATCATTGCGCAAAAAAATGGTTTGCCGATTTATCTTAAGGATGTAGCTGAGGTTAGTCAAAGCTATGAGGACGTGAAGACCTGGGCAACCGCAGGTGGTGAACGCTCGATAGCGATTGCGGTCTTGAGACAGCCTAGCGCAAATACAGTGGAGGTTGTGAACGCGGTAAAAGCTTTGATTCCGCAACTGCAGAAGCAAATGCCTGCCTCTATTAAGCTGCAGCTTCTCAATGACCGCTCCCTCTCGATTATTGAAGCGATTCATGATGTTAACTTCACGCTTGCATTAACCGTACTATTGGTCGTGCTAGTCATCTTCCTGTTCTTAAAGCACATTTCTGCAACAGTAATTCCGTCTATAAGCCTGCCAATCTCTTTAATCGGCGCTTTTTTCTTGCTGTATTTCTTAGGCTACAGCCTAGATAATATTTCTCTACTAGGTATCACGCTTGCGGTTGGCTTGGTTGTGGATGATGCAATCGTGGTGCTTGAGAACATCATGCGATACGTAGAAGATGGAATGGAGCCATTGAAAGCCTCTCTTAAGGGCAGCAAAGAAGTAGGCTTCACGATTATCTCTATCTCCATCTCGCTTGTTGCCGTATTTATTCCCATCTTCTTTATGGCTGGCCCTATCGGCCTCCTCTTTAGAGAATTTGCAGTGGTAGTTTCTCTCTCAATCTTGGTATCTGCGATCACCTCTTTAACCGTAGTTCCCATGTTATGCAGCAGATTCTTACCCCAACCAGGACAGCATGCAAAAGAATATGCAATCAATAAGAAATTTGACCAATTCTTTGATTGGATGCTCAAGACTTACATTCACTACCTTGATCTTGCGTTAAAGAATCGACGCATTGTTCTGATCGGTGCATTTTCTACTTTTGTTTTGACTGTAGTGCTGTTCGTTAATAGCCCCAAAGGTTTCTTCCCAGAGGAAGATATTGGTCAAATTCAGGCTACCACTGAAGCATCCGAAGATATTTCTTTTAAAGCAATGCTGGCATTACAAGATCAGGCTGCCGCTCTAGTGAATACTGACCCGAATGTCGATAGCTCGATCTCAGTTGTTGGAGGAGGCGCAAGCTCAGGAACGAATACTGGCAGAATATTTATCATCCTTAAAGATAAGGCCGATCGCCAAAAAATGTCCAAGGTAATGGAGGGATTGCGCGCCAAGTTCAAAGAATTGCCAGGACTTAACGTCTACATGCGCCCCGTTCAAAACTTACAACTTGGCGGAAAAAATAGTAAGAGCCGCTATCAATTTACGTTACAAAGCGTCGGCTTCGAAGGTGTTAATGAGTGGGCCGATAAGCTCATGCAAAAAATGCGCGCCGACCCTATGTTCCGTGACGTTACTAGCGACTCACAATTAAAAGGTTTGAACGTCAGAATCGATATTAATCGAGAAAAGGCCGCTAGTGCCGGCGTTACCATTGCTGATATTCGAACTGCTCTCTATGACTCTTATGGAGAGCGTCAAGTTTCAACTATATACACACCGGTCAATACTTATTACGCCATTCTTGAAACTGCTGAAGAAGATCGCCAATACGAGACCGATTTAAATAAGGTTTTTGTCCGTGGTCGCGCTACAGATAAACTCATTCCACTCTCTAGTATTGCCAGTTTTGTTCGCACTGTTGGTCCAACTGCTGTTAACCACCAAGGTCAAATTCCTGCAGTTACCCTTTCCTTTAACTTGGCCCCCGATATCTTCCTGGGTGATGCTACAAAAAAAATTGAAGGGTACACCAAAGATATTGGTCTTCCACCATCAATCATTACAAGCTATGGTGGCGATGCCGCAGTGTTTAAAAGCAATCAGTCTGGCCAAATTATTTTGATTCTATCTGCCTTAGGGGTAATTTATATCCTGCTAGGCGTTCTCTATGAGAGCTATATTCACCCTCTTACCATTTTGGCTGGCCTGCCTTCTGCTGCAATTGGTGCGATTTTGGCTCTTCGCATCTTTGGTTTTGAGTTAACCATCATCGCTTCTATTGGTATTTTGCTGTTGATCGGTATTGTGAAAAAGAATGCGATCTTGATGATTGACTTTGCCTTAGATGTACAACGAAATCAAGGTATGACCCCCGAGAAGGCCATTAGAGAAGCCTGTATTTTGCGTTTTCGCCCAATCATGATGACAACCTTCGCCGCTTTAATGGGAGCCTTGCCAATTGCCCTTGGTATAGGTGCCGGTGCCGAGCTAAGACAGCCGCTCGGTATTGCTGTTGCTGGCGGTTTGATCTTCTCTCAATTTGTGACCTTAATCATTACACCAGTGATTTACCTCTACCTCGATAAATATGCCGGCAATGGTCCAATGGATATTCCAGCGTCAGTGCTTGAAGGAACCTAATGCGTCAAGTTATTCTCGATACGGAAACAACGGGTTTAAATCCCGCTACAGGTGATCGCATCATTGAGATTGGTTGCGTTGAAGTGATCGACCGTCGATTAACAGACCGCACCTTTCACTATTACGTTAATCCTGAACGTGACATTGATGCCGGCGCTTTTGCAGTTCATGGACTCTCTAGAGAGTTTTTATCGGATAAACCCCTCTTCGGCAATATCGTAGAACAGCTAATTGAGTTTGTAGATGGCGCTGAAATCGTAATTCACAACGCAGCCTTTGACTTGGGCTTCTTGGATAATGAATTTGCCCTCTTGAAGCGCCCACCCTTTCGCGGTCTTGCTTCAAAGGTAATTGATACATTATTAGATGCCCGCCAGATGTTCCCTGGTAAACGCAATTCTTTAGATGCACTCTGCGAGCGTTTTTCAATTAGCAATGAACATCGCACCCTACACGGGGCGCTATTAGATGCCCAGCTACTTGCTGAAGTCTATATTGCGATGACTAGAGGTCAAGAGGACCTGTCAATTGATTTGATTGATTACACAGTTGGCACTAACTCATCCGGCCTTACTAAACCTTTGCCAACTAATCTCAAGGTCATGACAGCAAGCTCTGATGAACTTGAGCAGCACGAAAAGATATTGTCTGAAATTATGAAGGCAAGCAAAAAGGATTCTGTTTGGAGCCCTGCCGTCTCTGGGAGCTAAATCTATTGCTCTATAAGCTGGCAGTAGAGCGCTTCTAACCCTTTGACGTATTGCTGCGTATTAAACAAAGGAGCAGTCGCCCTTCTTGCCTCAAGTGTATTGCGTATTGCGGACAATACCTCAGGCTCTGTAGCAAAAGACAGCGCCTTCGAGTAATACTCCTCAGACGAATTGACGATGAGCTCATCTAGTCCAAGAGCGCTTAGTTGGCTAGCAGCCACCCTACCTGCAAATGTCGATCCAAGCTGCGTTAGAACAGGAACACCCGCCCATAACGCATCAGCAGCTGTTGCGTGAGCATTGTAATTTGGCGTATCCAAGAACAAGTCTGCCAAACGCAAACGGCTCAAATGGTCCTTTCTTGCAGGCACGCGAATGGCAAAGACCAGTCGGTCAGCATCTACTCCTCTAGACCGCGCCTCGTTTTGTAAGTTCAGCATTGCCTTATCAGAGGTTTTTGATAACCACAAAACACTTCCCGGGACCTGCTTAAGCAATCTCATCCACACATCAAATATTTGAGGATTAATTTTGTATGAATTATTAAAGCAAGAGAATACAAAACCTGTTTCAGGCAGACCCTGACTTGGTCTTGAGGGGAATTCACCTAACTCTGAAATGGAGATGCTGGTATCTACGGGAAAAAATGAATTTGGTAAGTACGCAATTTTCTCGGTGTAATGCACGTGATGATCTCTTGGAATTGCCACTTCATCCGCTATCAGACAATCGTAAAAATCAGCGCCCGAGGTGCCTGCATAACCTAAATAATGAATTTGCACAGGCGCAATTTTTCGAGAAAATAATCCTGTTCTAGCGCCTGCGGTATGGCCATTGAGGTCAACTGCAATATCCAATTCTTGGGATAGTACTAATTTCTGGGCTTGCACATCATTGATGTTAAATAAGTCAAACGTCTTATCAAAACTTGAGGCTAATATCTTCTCGATATCATCTCCAGATCGGTTATTTAAGAAGAAGCCATAGATCTCAAACTTGGAGCGATCGTGATATTGAATTAGGTTCTGCATCAAGATGCCAACTGGGTGATTCTTTAAATCTGAAGAAAAATACCCAATCCTTATTTTTTCATCCGCTGATTTATGACGCTTAGGAAGAACGCTAGCCTCAATTGTGGGAAAGCGATCGGCTACAAAAATTTGAGCAGCCCGCTTTTGCTGTTCAAGACTAGCGGGGGTTTGCAATAAAGCAAACGGGATAGATGCTGGCTTATTTTCACTTACCAAGGAAAGCATCTGGGGAACGGTTGGCTCTTGCTCATTCCAAATACAGGAACTTAGCTTTGCTGAAAGTAGTTGCCCCATTAAATAAGGATGGAGGGGCTTCATTGAATAAGCCTTTTGATAACTCTCGTACGCCTGCTCACCTTGCTTTAACTCAAGCAATGCGTTGCCATGGTTTGACCAAGCTTCGGCATACTGAGGATTAATGTTTAACGCGCGTTCATGGGCTAACCGTGCATCATCAAAACGTCCAAGATCAAATAATGCGTTACCGTAATTCGTCCACGCCTCTGGATAATTTGGATTGAACTGCAGCGATTTTTCGTAGCAGGCCAATGACTCCGCTGCAAAGCCGAGATCAGAGAGTAGGTTTCCTCGATTTGACCAAGCCAAAAAGTAATCAGGCTGCAATTCAATCGCTCGATCATAGAGCGATGAGGCTCTATCGTAATTCTTCAGCTTGGCAAATACTGTAGCTAAATCTGTCAAGATTTGAGCGTTATTCGGAACCAAGATATTGAGTTTTTCATATGTCTTAGCCGCATCTCTGTAGAGCTCTGCGCCATGCTGTGCCTTTGCCAGATTTGCAAGAAGCTCTGGATTTTTGCCATCCAGGGTTGCAGCCCTACTTAATGGCTCAACAGCTTCAGCAATCCGTCCTTGCATTGCCAAAGACAGCCCCTGTACCTGAAGGGCGACTAGATCTTTCGGATTGGCTTTTAATATTGCACGCGCCAATCGATCGGCTGATTCAAGACGTTGGTTCTGAAACTCCAGCAACATCTGCTGGAGTAAGGGTGCATATGGCTGAGCCATGCCTTGATCAGTAAATTATTTAGATGGCTGCCGCAATAGCCTTACCCAAGTCGTCCGTCTTAGCGGTACCACCGAGATCTGGCGTTAGTGGAGCATTGCCTGGGCCTGATGCCAGTACATTTTCGATGGCAGAAAAGATTGCCTTGCCAGCTTCTGGGTAACCAAAGTGATCGAGCATCATCGCCCCACTCCAGATTTGACCAATTGGGTTAGCAATCATCTTGCCGTAGATGTCTGGTGCAGAGCCGTGGACTGGCTCAAATAATGAGGGGAATTTCCCTTCTGGGTTAATACTTCCAGATGGTGCAACAGCAATCGTACCGGTACATGCAGGACCTAAATCTGACAAGATGTCGCCAAACAGATTGCTAGCGACCACAACATCAAAACGATCTGGATTCATAACGAAATGAGCAGCCAAGATATCAATATGATATTTATCAGTTCTTACATCAGAAAACTTCTTAGACATTGCCTCTACACGCTCATCCCAATAAGGCATGGTAATAGCAATACCATTGGACTTCGTAGCCGATGTGAGGTGCTTCTTAGGGCGGCTTTGCGCAAAGTCAAATGCGTATTGCAAAATACGGTCTACGCCCTGTCGAGTAAAGATTGATTCTTGAATCACAAATTCGCGATCGGTATCAGGGAACATTTTGCCGCCAACACTAGAGTATTCTCCTTCCGTGTTCTCGCGCACTACAAAGAAATCAATATCACCAGGCTTGCGATTAGCCAATGGACATGGAACGCCTGGCAACAAACGCACCGGACGCAAATTGACATACTGGTCAAAACCGCGACGGAACTGAATTAAGCTGCCCCATAAAGAAACGTGGTCGGGCAAAATATCTGGCATGCCAACAGCGCCAAAGAAAATCGCATCGTATTGCATCAAGATATCAAACCAATCATCCGGCATCATCTTGCCGTGCTTGAGATAGTAGTCACAGCTAGCAAAATCAAAGTGATCAAATTGCATGCCGATACCAAATTTACGGTTAGCCGCTTCTAGCGCGCGTACACCTTCAGGCATTACCTCTTTACCAATACCGTCTCCAGGAATAACGGCAATTTTGGGATTCTTAAATATTTTTTGGGCGTTCATTTTTTGTCTCAAGAAGTTATTTTTATAGGGCTTAAAGGGTAATTTTACCTAGGAATACTCAGCTAATAGCTCTGCGAATCTGGTCTGGTGCAACTTTTTGTCCCTTACCAACTGAGTCACTGTCGTATTCGGTGGTGTTTTCAATGGTTTCCGGGGCATCCTCTTGCATACGGGTATTGTCTTTTGGGCAGATCGGCGCCCCATAACTAGCCCATTTTTTCAATAAAGTGACCTCATATCCACATTGAGCGCATTTCGCTTTGCTTCTGCTGGCATTGCTTGGCCTAGGCGGTGGAAAAACAATTGCCTGATGCGGGTATGGACCAAGCTCTTGACTAATCATCATGAGCCTTACCGTAAGCTCCTCAGTCGCATGAGCCATGCGAGCGGGGCCCTCAAGACCAACTGTCTGAGCAATACCCTTGAAATCTTCACCATGGCCACTAAAGCAATCATCCACTGCATGGCATAGCTCGTGAACCAATGTATCCAGTAATTGCACGGGATCGTCAATTTTGGGTGAGATAAAAATCTCATTCACACCTCCCCCAGAGCGCTCCCTAGGCCAGCATTGGCCCAAAGTTGTTCTGGGGCTACTTGATGCAGGAAACCCACAAGACACCCTCACAGGCGGAATGGCATAGCCTGCCTTTGAAAATACCGGCTCAAGATGTTTAACGGCATCTTCCAGCCATGCTTCACGTACAGAATGTTGCTTCATTTTTATTCAGATATAAGAAAGATTAAAAACGGTAAATTGCGATCATACGCCACCAAAAGTAGAATGGACGGATGAAAGATCTGGAAAGCCTGAGTGCATCCCAAGCAGCAAAAGCCCTCGCTCAACGCGAGATCAAAGCGAGCGATTTATTACTCTCCTGCCTGGATCGAATTGGACAGCGCGAGAGCATTGTTAAGGCCTGGGTAAGCCTAGGCAAGGAAAATGCCCTTGCACGCGCCAAAGCTCTTGATAAGGGCGCTATTAGGGGGATTCTGCATGGTCTACCCATCGGAATCAAAGATCTCTTTGATACCTATGACCTTCCTACGGGATATGGCTCCCCAATTTATGCAAAACATTACCCCACCAGCGATGCAGTTTCGGTAGCTCTGATGCGCCAAGCTGGAGGCATTATTCTGGGAAAGACGGTCAGCACAGAGTTTGCCTCCTTTAAGAGCGGGCCAACAAGCAACCCACATGACGATCAACATACGCCAGGGGGTTCTTCTAGTGGTTCTGCAGCCGCAGTGGCTGATTTTATGGTGCCTTTAGCCACTGGCAGTCAAACTGCTGGCTCCATTATTCGTCCTGCGTCATTTTGTGGGGTTGTGGGATACAAGCCGAGCTATGGAAAGATCAGTGTTGCCGGAGTAAAAAGTTTAGCCCCGTCCTTAGATACCTTGGGGTGCTTTGGACGAACCGTCGAGGATGTTGCACTCGGTGTTGCCGCTATGAGTGGTGATTTAGATCTTGCCACCATCGAGAACTTGCACAATAAGCCGCGCATTGCCATTTGCAAAACTGCAGACTGGGGATTAGCAAGCAAAGAAGTTGCTAGCGCATTAGCTCTAGCCCGCTTTAGTGCTGAGACCATCGCCAAAGGAAAAGTAAGCGACTTAGCCTTACCGCCTCATCTTGATGGGCTTAGAGAAATACAAACTCGCATCATGCTAAATGAAATGTCTCGTAGCCTTGCATTTGAACGTGAGCACTTTTCAAAAAAAATGAGCCCGCAAATTAACCAGCAAATTATTGATGGCTCGCAAATTAACTATTCACAATACGCAACTGATTTATTGGAAGCTAAGGCTGCGAGTTCATATATCTCTGAGTTATTTGCAGATCAACTGGATCTCATTATTGCCCCCAGCGCAATTGGTGAAGCCCCCCTTCTGAAGGAAGGCACAGGAGATCCTGTGTTCTGCAGAATTTGGACTCTATTGGGACTGCCCTGTATCAATCTGAATATGGCAAGCGGACCCAATGGTTTGCCATTGGGCATTCAACTGATTGCGGGTCCGGGAAAAGATCGTTTCTTATTAAGTGCTGCAAGAGCGCTTGCAAAAACGTTACCTGATCCCGTCTTGCGAGATCAGGCTTAATTTTTTTACTGCTTGCTCCAATTAGTCGAGCGTAATGTTTGCGGACTTAATCACTTTATTCCAGTAAGGCAATTCTTTCTTTACTAATGCCTCGGTTGCAGCTGGATTTTGGTAACGCAATTCGACCCCTGCTGCATCGGCACGCTCCTTTACCTCAGGCATAGCCAAACTCTTCTTCACTGAGTCCGTTAATTTTGCAACAATTGGTGCTGGTGTTCCGGCAGGCGCAAATAGCCCTACCCAAGACTCCAATTGAAATGAAGGTAAGCCTGCCTCTGCAGTAGTCGGCACATTAGGCATACCAGGGTGACGATTTTTACCAGTGACTGCTAGACCTTTGAGCTTGCCACTTTGCACGTGCTGCATCACTGAGGGTGGTGTTGAGATAAAAACCTGTACTTGCCCTGCCAGCACATCCTGAATTGCTGGGCCAGAACCTTTGTAGGGAACATGAACCATATCCACTCCAGTAATCTGCTTAAACATTTCAGTACCGATATGAGAAACCGAGCCATTGCCTTGTGAGGCGTAATTTAATTTACCTGGATTGGCTTTCGCATAGGCAATAAATTCTTTTAAGTTGTTGACTGGAACTGAAGGGTGAACTGCAATGACATTAGTAGAGACTGTCAGCAAAGCAATTGGTGAAAAATCCTTAATTGGATCCCATGGCAGTTTATCCATCAAAGCCGGATTACCAACGTGATATCCCGAATAAGAAATCAATAAGGTGTAGCCATCTGGCTTTGCCTTGGCAACGTATTGGTAAGCAGTATTACCGCTAGCGCCTGGCTTATTGTCGACTACGATTGCTTGACCGATAACACGAGTTAAAGGCTCGCTTAATAAGCGCGCTGAGGTATCGACCAAGCCACCGGGTGGGTTAGGGACAACTAGGACAATCGGCCTGTCCGGAAAGCTATCGGCTTTTGCAACATTCAATAATGTAACTAATCCAAATAGGATAAGAGCACTGCATACACGCTGAAATAAAGTCATCCTCATCTCCAAATCTTTTGATAGATTTTTATCGCTGTCCAACTTTAACGCTACCAAAAACAGCTTGCGCCTCTCTTGGCAAACAGCGCCAGTAGCGCTCATTGGCATTCACGGTACCCTCAAGTGCAGCAGCGGCCTCCCAACCCCAGCGTGGCTTGTACAGGAAAGCTCGGGCCAAGGCAATGAAGTCTGCATCTCCTGCTTGCAAAATTGCCTCTGCCTGATGTGGATCTGTAATCAGGCCAACCGCCATCGTTGGTAAGCCCGATTGATCTTTAACAATCTTGGCGAAAGGAACCTGGTAGTTAGGCCCAATGACGATTTTCTGGTTTGGTGAAATTCCACCAGAAGATATATGAACAAAGTCGCAACCTAAGGGTTTGAGCTGTTCAGCAAAGTTAGCTGTCTCCTCTGGCGTCCAGCCACCCTCCACCCAGTCGCTTGCAGAAATGCGGATGCCGAGTACACCCTTGTATGCTGCTCTAACTGCCGTAAACAATTCCAGTGGGAAACGAATTCGATTTTCAAATGAGCCGCCATATTCATCGGTACGTTGATTTGCAATGGGCGATAAAAATTGATGCAGCAAGTAGCCATGGGCACCATGGAGCTCAATTCCATCCAAGCCAATACGATCCGCGCGTTTAGCCGCCATGACAAATGCTTCTATTAAATCTTTTAATTCTGCTTTGGTGAGCTCATGCGGCAAGCGCTCGCCTTCAAGCTGCGGAATAGCTGACGGCGCTGCAGTTTCCCATCCACCTTGATCAACCGACAGCAGTTGACCGCCATTCCATGGCGTTGCACTTGAAGCCTTGCGACCGGCATGTGCCAACTGAATAAACACAGGGGTAGCTGGCGCTAATTTGCGTGCACGGCTTAATTTATCCTGGAGAGCCGCTTCAGTGCGGTCGTCCCATAAACCAAGGCAGGCAGGCGTAATTCGAGCCTCAGGAGTAACGCCTGTAGCCTCAATAATGAATAGAGCAGCTCCACTATTGAGAAGATTTCCCCAGTGCATGAGGTGCCAATCAGTCGCTTCCCCGTTATCGGCGGAATATTGGCACATCGGGGCCACTACGATGCGATTAGCGAGCTCTAATGGCCCACGAGGGGAATTGAGGGTGTAGGGTGAGAACAGGATGCTCATAGAAATGCCTTAAAAGTCAGAAAAAGGGATAAAAACACAATATGCAGCCTAAAGCGATAAAATAGTAAAAATAGAATAAACGAGACAGCGAAGTCGTGCAGGCCCATGGTCTAGCGACTTTAATTACCCCTAAAACTACCATCATCCCTACTGAAGACTATGAACGCACCCCAAGCCTTTGAATCAAAAGAAGATATCGGCCACTTTGTTGGCGGCTCCGTTATCAATCCTAAAGACGGTCGCTTTGCCGATGTCTTTAACCCAACCAAGGGTGCGGTAGCCCGTAAGGTTGCCTTAGCCAGTAAAACAGAGGTTGATGCAGCCGTAGCCGTTGCACAAAAAGCTTTTGAGACTTGGGGTCTCACCAGTCCACTGCGTCGTGCTCGCATCATGTTTAAGTACTTAGAGCTTCTGAATGCCAATCGCGACGAATTGGCTGCCATCATTACTGCTGAACATGGCAAGGTATTTACTGATGCGCAAGGTGAAGTCACTCGCGGTATAGAGATTGTGGAGTTTGCAACAGGCATCCCAGAATTACTTAAAGGTGATTACACCGAGCAAGTTTCTACTGATATTGATAACTGGGTCATGCGCCAACCTTTGGGAGTGGTTGCTGGTATCACCCCATTTAACTTTCCAGTAATGGTTCCTATGTGGATGTTCCCAGTTGCCATTGCCTGCGGTAATACTTTCATCCTCAAACCGAGCCCAACTGATCCCTCCGCTTCGCTGTTTATGGCTAAATTGCTAAAAGAAGCCGGTCTTCCAGATGGCGTATTTAACGTGGTGCAAGGCGATAAAGAGGCAGTAGATGCCTTGATTGAGAACCCAGATGTTAAGGCAGTTAGCTTCGTCGGCTCAACCCCGATTGCAAACTACATCTATGAGCGTTGTGCCCACTTTGGCAAACGATCACAAGCCCTGGGTGGCGCTAAAAACCATATGGTTATCATGCCGGATGCTGATATTGATAAAGCAATTGATGCTCTTGTTGGCGCTGCCTATGGCTCCGCTGGAGAGCGCTGCATGGCAATCTCAGTTGCCGTTTTGGTCGGTGATGTTGCTGAAAAAATCATGCCTAAACTTATTGAGCGCACTAAGACGCTCAAAGTTAAGAACGGTATGGAGCTTGACGCTGAAATGGGCCCGATTGTTACCAAAGCTGCATTAGACCGTATTACCGGTTACATCGATAGCGGCGTTGCCTCTGGCGCAAAATTATTAGTAGATGGTCGCGGTCATAAAGTTGCTGGATATGAAAATGGGTTCTTCTTGGGTGGCACACTGTTTGACAACGTGACTCCTGATATGAAGATTTACCTCGAAGAAATCTTTGGACCAGTTCTTTCCTGTTTACGCGTTGCGAACTTTACTGAAGCACTCAATTTGGTGAACTCTTGCGAATTTGGTAATGGCGTAGCCTGCTTTACTAGCGATGGCAATATTGCCCGTGAATTTGCGCGCCGTGTACAAGTAGGCATGGTTGGTATTAACGTACCTATTCCAGTACCGATGGCATGGCATGGCTTTGGCGGCTGGAAGAAATCACTCTTTGGTGACATGCATGCATATGGCAAAGAAGGCGTTCGCTTCTACACCAAGCAAAAGAGCGTCATGCAACGCTGGCCTGAGAGTATTGCTAAGGGTGCGGAGTTTGTCATGCCCACCTCCAAGTAAGAGACTGGCGCTTAATTAAAAATAGCGACCTTCGGATCGCTATTTTTTTTGCTATTTACTTCAGAATTTACTGCAAGGTGTTTTTGAATGCTGGCATGAGTGGCACAGCCAATACATCAATACCCTCTTCTCTGAGGGACTCCGCCTCATCCAAGGTGGTCTGACCACGAATACTACGCTCAGGGGCTTCTTTGTAATGGATCTTACGAGCTTCTTCTGCAAAGGAAGCGCCGACATCTTCAGATTTACCCATCAACTCACGCATCCCTTTTAAGAAGGCTGCTTGTACTTGCGCCTCTAGGCGTGAATGATCATTACCCGTTAAGGCAACCACCTCCCCACTAGTAGCGCCAATATTTTCATTAGGCGGAGCAATCGCTAAAGAGGATGACTTTGCAATTCTGGGGGCAGAAGGCATGCGGGTGATTTCGGTGCTGTCGCACACTGGGCAGGCGAGCATACCTTTGTCTTGCTGGGCAAGACAATCCTCTTCAGAGGCAAACCATCCCTCAAAGTGGTGATCTAAGGGGCAAGCGAGGTTGTAGACTTTCATATGACCTATATAAGGGCAAAAATGCCAAATTCAATAGGTCTATTTTAATGGGAATTGCAAAACACCCTATTTGAGGGGGTGAGGACTCGCCAATCCACGTCTATACCGATCCAACCAATAGGCGGATATGGTCGTTTTAACATCCGTAATCTCACCAGCCTCAACCCAGGCAATTAATTGCTCCAAAGGCTCTGCAAAGACATCCAAAAACTCTTCATCATCTAGCTTGTTCGGTCCAGGAGTTAGCTCTTGCGCCAAGTAGATATCTATAAATTCAGTTGAATATGAAATCACTGGGTGAATTCGACGTATGAAACTCCACTTCTGAGCGGTGTACCCAGTTTCTTCTTCCAGCTCACGCTGAGCGCACAGCAAAGGATCTTCACCGATCTCTAACTTACCCGCCGGAATTTCAATACACGCCTTGGCTATTGGATACCGATACTGACGCTCAAGCAACACCCTGCCATCATCCAAGAGAGCAAGCACAGCAACAGCACCGGGATGGGTTAAATATTCTCGCGCAGCAATATGACCATCAGGAAGGCGCACTTGATCACGCTTCATATTTAAGAAGATACCGCCGTAAATATCCTCACCTGAAATGCGATCTTCACGCAAGTGGGCATCCCCTGCCGGCATATCTTTAAATGATTTTTCGATCATAGCGTCTTTCTATTTAGTTACCTTCATTTAAATGAAGATCGTACAAAAGATCCATGTCATTTAAATGTCATCACTGAACATTAAACAATAAGGGCTCCCTGAGGAGCCCTTATTTACAGTACCGGTAAATTTATGAGCCCAATAAGGTGCGGCGCATTGCATCGAGACAAACACTCATTAATGCAGCTGGAACAATGCCAATAGCCAAAACCAAGATGGTGTTTAAACTCAATAGACCTTTAGCAAAACCAGAGCCAGAAACAGTCACTTCATGGCTTGGCTCATCAAAATACATCACTTTCACTACTCTGAGGTAGTAGAAAGCACCAACTAAAGACGCCATTACGGCGATGATGGCCAAGAAAGTATGCTCGGCATCTACCAAGGCTTCCAAAACACCCAATTTAGCTGCAAAGCCTACGGTTGGAGGAATGCCAGCTAAGGAGAACATCATTACCAAACCAATAAATGCAAACCAAGGATGTTTCTTATTCAATCCTTTAAGACCATCTAGAGTTTCGCAGTCATATCCTTTGCGTGACAGAGCCATCAACAATCCAAAGCTACCTAATGTAGTGAGCACATAAGTAATGGCGTAAAACATCGAAGCGCTAAAGGCGTGATCATCAAATACAGACAGCATGCCCAAGAGCACAAAACCCATTTGTGCAATTGCTGAGTAAGCAAGCATGCGCTTAATATTCGTTTGGGCAATCGCAGTAACGTTACCAACAACTAATGATAGGACGGCTAACAAGACTAACATCGGCTGCCAATCGCCCATCAATGGCAATAAAGTGTTTACTAGTAAGCGGAATAACAATGCAAAAGCCGCTAATTTTGGAGCACCAGCGATCATCAAAGTCACTGCTGTTGGCGCGCCTTGATAAACATCCGGCACCCACATATGAAAAGGGACAACCCCCAACTTAAATGCCAAGCCAGCCACAATAAATACCAAACCAAAAGCCATCACCAAGTGATTTACACGGGGATCGGCAACTGTTTTAAAGATTTCAATTAAATCTAGAGAGCCAGTAACGCCGTATAACATCGACATACCGTACAACAAGAAACCAGAAGCTAAAGCGCCCAAGATGAAATACTTAATGCCGGCCTCAACACTTTTCTCGCTGCTGTGGCGCATAGCCACCAGAGCATACATCGGCAAAGCCATCAACTCCAAGCCAAGATAAAGCGTTAGCAGATTTGCACCAGAAATCAACACCATCTGACCCAATAAAGCCAACAAGATTAAGACGATAAAGTCTGGACGGAATAGACCCCGATCAGATAAATACTGCTTGGAGTAAATCAAGCTTACTAAGACAGCTCCACATGAACAGGCCTTGAGCAAATTAGACAAAGGGTCTGACTGAAACAAACCATTCATAGCAACAAGGGATACGTCACCTAAACGGCCAACGAATGCGAAGATCAGATAGATTAACAAGATCAATGAGAAAAAATACACAAAACCGACACCGCGGGGAGTGTGAAAGATATCTTGCTCAACGCCAGGAGTTGAAGTGGATTTTTCAGGTACAAAAACACTCGCCACCAACAATAAGCAAGTGGCAATTAGGAGAACGAGTTCCGGCAGGATGGCGTATAGGTCGAATGCTTGCATTTGCTTTTACTCAGAGTTTGCTAACAGCAACATGCTGCAGCAGATTGATCACGGCTGGATGAATAATGTCTGTAAATGGTTTTGGATAAACACCCATACCAATGACACAGATTGATAAAACGGCCATCATGAAGTACTCGCGACCATTGAGATCTTTGAGTTCTTCTACGTGCGCATTATTGATAGTGCCAAAGAAAACCCGCTTTACCATCCACAAAGAATAAGCGGCGCCCAGAATCAAAGCCGTGGCAGCCAAGATGCCAATCACAAAGTCGTAATCAACGGCGGCTAAGATCACCATAAACTCACCAACGAAACCAGATGTAGCAGGTAAGCCGCAATTAGCCATTGCCATTAGCACTGCAAAGGCAGTGAATGCTGGCATGCGATGCACCACTCCGCCGTAATCAGCGATTTGACGTGTATGCATACGGTCATAAAGAACGCCGATAGACAAGAACATGGCACCAGCAACAAAGCCATGGGAGATCATTTGGACAATGCCGCCCTCGATGCCAAGCGGACTGAAGAGGAAGAAGCCGAGTGTTACAAAGCCCATATGAGCTACTGATGAATAAGCCACTAGCTTTTTCATATCTTTTTGAACCAAAGCCACTGCACCAACATAGATCACAGCAACCAAGGATAGGAAAATAACAAATGGGCCTAAGTATTGGCTGGCATCTGGAGCAATCGGTAAAGAGAAGCGCAAAAAGCCATAAGCACCCAACTTCAACATAATGGCGGCCAAGACTACAGAGCCGCCTGTTGGCGCCTCAACGTGAACGTCTGGCAACCAAGTATGCAAAGGCCACATTGGGACCTTGACGGCAAATGCCATAAAGAATGCAGCAAACAACAAAATTTGTTCAACAATATCTAGGCGGGCATTTTGCCAAGCCAAAATATCAAAGGTATTAGTAACGTTATATAGATAGAGCATTGCAACTAAAGTCAGCAATGAGCCAAGCAAGGTATACAAAAAGAATTTGAACGCTGCATATATGCGGTTATGTCCGCCCCATACACCAATAATGATGTACATCGGAATCAAGGTTGCTTCAAAGAATACATAGAACAACAAAGCATCTAACGCAGCAAATACGCCAATCATCAATCCAGACAGGATCATGAATGAAGCCATGTATTGCGAAACCTTAGTATCAATTACTTCCCAAGCTGCAATGACAACGATGATGTTGACAAATGCAGTTAGAACAATAAACCATACAGAAATACCATCAATGCCAAGATGGTAGTTGATGTCATAACGGGGAATCCAGCTCACCTTCTCTACAAACTGCATGCCGGCATTAGCAACATCAAAGTTCAATATCAATGGAAGTGTGGCAATAAAACCAATTACCGCCCCAAAGAGCGATAACCAGCGTACACCGGCAGATGGCTTCTCAGACCCATAAAACAAAATAATGAGTCCAAAGACGATTGGGGTCCAGATTGCGTAAGAAAGAATCATAGTGGCTACTTAAGTAACAAAGGCCTATCGAACAAAAGGCAGGTAAGCATACAAAACCCAGGCCAACAATACCGCTAGCCCTGCAATCATTGCAAACGCATAGTGATACACATAACCGGATTGCAAATGGCGAATGACACCAGCGAAGCGCCCTACTGAATATGCGCTACCGTTAACCAAAAAACCATCGATGATCTTTTGATCACCACGATGCCACAAGAAGCCACCAATCCAAAGGAGTCCTTTGGCAAATACTGCTTGGTTGAAATCATCCAAATAGTATTTGTTGTCAAACAATTTTTTAATTGGGGCAAAAGCTTCAGCCACTTTAGCTGGTAGTTTGGGAGCCCAAAGATAACCAATAGCAGCAGTCAGCACACCAAGTACAACAAGACCTAATACCGGTGAAGTAAAGGCATGAATCGCCATCTCTACTGGACCGTGGAATTCTTCTGCTAACTCCTTCATTACTGGATGACGAGCCAAGTCGATAAAGATCGAATCGCCAAAGTAAGTTCCAAATAAAAGTGGTGAAATGGTGTAGAAACCAATAATCACTGATGGGATTGCCAAGAGAATCAGTGGCAATGTCACCACCAATGGAGATTCATGAGGTTTTTGACCGGGAGCTAAACCGTGATGAGCGTGATCGTCACCCTGCTCCGCATGATCATGATGGTGATCATGCGAATCTGCATGACCCCAACGGGCTTTTCCATGGAATACCCAGAAGTAGAGACGGAATGAATACAAAGCGGTTACGAATACGCTAGCCATAACTGCAAAGTAAGCGAATCCAGAGCCGGGAATATGACTTGCTGCAACAGCTTCAATAATGGAATCTTTTGAATAGAAGCCAGAGAAGAATGGGGTTCCAATCAACGCTAGATTACCAAGCAACATCATCAAACAAGTAATCGGCATGTATTTCCATAAACCACCCATCTTGCGCATATCTTGCTCGTGGTGCATACCCAAGATTACGCTACCGGCTGCAAGGAATAGCAGCGCTTTGAAGAATGCATGAGTCATCAAGTGGAAGATTGCTACTGGATATGCAGAAACACCTAAAGCTACAGTCATATAACCCAACTGTGACAATGTGGAATAGGCAACGACCCGCTTGATATCGTTTTGCACAATACCCAAGAAACCCATGAACAGCGCTGTGATCGAGCCAATCACTAAGATAAAGCTTAACGCTACATCAGAGAGTTCAAACAATGGTGACATGCGTGACACCATGAAGATGCCGGCAGTAACCATAGTTGCAGCGTGAATCAATGCAGAAATTGGCGTTGGGCCTTCCATAGAGTCCGGCAACCAAACATGGAGTGGAAATTGGGCTGATTTACCCATGGCTCCAATAAACAAACAAATACAGGCAACGGTTGCTAAGTTCCAGCTTGTGCCAGGCAAGGTTTGCGCAGCTAAAGCAGTATTTTGCGAGAAGATCACATCATATTGCATGGAGCCAGTACTTGCCAGCAATAAGCCAATACCGAGAATGAAACCAAAATCGCCTACGCGGTTCACTAAGAAGGCCTTCATATTGGCAAACACAGCGGATTGTCGTTCAAAGTAGAAGCCAATCAAGAGATAAGACACGACACCCACTGCTTCCCAACCAAAGAAGAGTTGCAAGAGGTTATTGCTCATTACCAACATCAACATTGCAAAGGTAAAGAGCGAGATATAGGAGAAGAAACGGTTATAACCTTCTTCACCTTGCATATAACCAATGGTGTAGATGTGCACCATTAAAGATACAAAGGTCACCACACACATCATGGTGGCTGTTAACGGATCAATAAGGAAGCCAATATCTAAATTGAGTTCGCCTAATTGCATCCAGCGGTATACGGTGCCATTAAAGTAAAAGCCATCCATTACCTGCGATAAAACATTGCAGGACAGAATAAAAGCAATGGTGACACCCAAGATGGTGACAAACTGACTGGCGCCGTGACCAATCCGATTACCGCCTAACTTAGTTCCAAAAAAGCCGGCAATGATGGAGCCGACTAGCGGCGCCAATGGAATTGCGCAGAGAACAGGAATGTTTAAGGTCAATTGCATGACTAGCCTTTTAGGTGGTCTAGATCTTCAGCATTAATGGTGTCGACCTTACGGAAGAGAACAACCAAAATTGCCAAGCCAATAGCTGCTTCAGCAGCCGCCACAGTCAAAATGAAGAATACGAATACTTGACCCGCCATATCTCCCAAATAATGAGAGAAAGCAACAAAGTTCATGTTTACTGAAAGCAACATCAACTCAATTGCCATAAGCAAAACGATAACGTTCTTGCGATTCAAAAAGATACCGATGACGCTAGTCGCAAATAGAATTGCGCTAAGCACTAAATAGTGGGCAAGAGTAATGCTCATTTTTTCTCACCCCGAGTATCTTGTTTTGCAGCCATATCAGTATCCATCTTCACCATTCTCCAGCGGTCAGCCACCTTTACATTGACTTGTTCGTGGATATTTTGAGATTTGGCATCTTTACGATTGCGAAGCGTTAAAGCGACTGCTGCAATGATTGCCACCAATAAGATGACACCAGCAACTTCGAATGCATAAACATAGTCGCCGAAAATCAACATACCCAAGGCTTGAGTATTGTTAGCCATTGCCTCTTCAGGCATTGCTTGGACAGGCGTATTCGTACCAACGAAACTACGAATTAGCACAATAGAGAGCTCTAGAACAATCACAGCGCCCATCAGGAAAGCTACAGGGAGGAATTTTTTAAAGTCACGGCGAAGATGCTCGATATCAAGGTCCAACATCATCACGACGAATAGGAATAAGACCATGACGGCACCAACATAAACCAAGATGAGGGCCAAACTAAGGAACTCCGCCTTGAGCAACATCCATAGACCGGAAGCGCAGAAGAATGCGAGAACCAAGAATAAAGCAGCGTGAACTGGGTTGCGAGCAGTAATCACACGAATTGCTGAGATTACTAAGAGACCAGCAAAACTGTAGAAAAAGACTGCAAATAAGGTAGATGGATCGAATGTCATTTTATATAAGCTCCATTCGATTAGCGGTAAGGTGCATCAATGACGCGGTTGCTAGCAATTTCTTTTTCATACTTATCACCAACAGCCAAAAGCATGTCTTTAGTGAAATATAAGTCGCCGCGCTTATCACCAAAGTATTCAAAGATATTGGTTTCAACAATGGCATCTACTGGACAAGCCTCTTCGCAAAAGCCGCAGAAAATACATTTAGTTAGGTCAATGTCATAACGGGTTGTACGACGTGTGCCATCATCGCGCTCTGCGGTTTCAATCGTAATAGCATAGGCCGGGCAAACCGCCTCGCATAACTTACAACCAATGCAACGCTCTTCTCCGCTTTCATAGCGACGTAATGCATGTAATCCACGGAAGCGATTAGATAAAGGCGTCTTCTCTTCAGGGTACTGAATGGTAATTTTTGGCTTAAAGAGATAACGTCCAGTAATGGACATACCAACCAAAATTTCTTTGAGCATTAAGCTATCGAGGAACTGGGAAATTTTCTTAAACATGATTAATCAACTTATTTCCAAATATTCCATGGGGATACCACCCATGCGCCGATAACAACCACCCAAAATACGGAGATGGGAATAAAAATCTTCCAGCCCAAACGCATAATTTGGTCGTAGCGATAGCGAGGCAATGTGGCACGCAACCAAATAACACAGGACAACAAGAAGAATGTTTTACCGAATAACCAGAAGAAACCTGGAATATCGCGCAAGATAGGTAAATCAACAATCGGCAACCAACCACCCAAGAACATGGTTGAGGCTAATGCTGCGATCAATATCATGTTGGCATACTCGGCCAAGAAGAACATGGCAAATGCCATTCCAGAGTACTCAACCATATGACCAGCAACAATCTCAGATTCACCTTCAACAACGTCAAATGGGTGACGATTTGTTTCGGCAACGCCTGAGATGAAATAAATTAAGAACATTGGCAATAAAGGCAACCAGTTCCATGACAGGAAGTTTAGACCCATGCTAGCGAAATAGCCTTGCTCTTGCGAGGCAACGATCGTACTCAAATTTAAGGAGCCTGAAGTTAGCAATACTGTCACAAGGGCGAAGCCCATAGCGATTTCGTAAGAGATCATTTGGGCAGACGCACGCATCGCACCTAAAAACGGATACTTGGAGTTGGACGACCAACCCGCCAAAATAACGCCATATACGCCGACAGATGAAATGGCCATGACATACAGAAGGCCCGCATTGACATCGGCCAACACCATCTTCGCCTGGAAAGGAATCACAGCCCACGCAGCAAACGCTGGAGCAATTACCATTACCGGTGCAATGAAATACAAAACAAGACTGGCTTTTGCAGGAGAAATAATCTCCTTCATTAATAACTTCAATGCGTCAGCAATCGGCTGCAACAAACCGAATGGACCAACACGATTAGGGCCTAGACGAATATGCATCCAACCGATGAGCTTACGTTCCCACAAAGTTAAGTAAGCAACGCAGCCAAACATAGGCAAAACGATGATGACAATGCGAACTAAAGCCCAAACCAAAGGCCAAAAAGAGCCAAAAATAGATTCGCCCTGTGTAGTAATGAGGCTCAAGAAATTATCCATCTCGTACCTTATGCCTTACTTACGGTTACTGGACCAAACATCGATCCCAATTTAGCGCTAGCCAAAGTGCCTGCTGAAATACGTACGGCACCTGCCGCTAAGTTTGCTTCTAATGTTGCAGGCAAATCAACCGATTGGTCGCCTTGAGTAACGCGCACTGCATCGCCCTCTTTCAAGCCCAGTTCCGAGAACAGTTTTTGGCTCAAGCCAGCCTGATTACCGCGTTTGGAATCGCGTGTTAAGTGCAATGCAGGCGCACGACGAACAATAGGATCACCAGCGTAAATATTGACATCAGCTAAACGCTCTAAACCGTTTAGCGGGGCTAAATTACCATTGATCACTGAGTTGGCAGTTGATTGATTATTCAAGCGGGTACAGTAGTTATCACCTAATGCTTCACCCAAGACTTCTTCCGGCAAGTTATAGAGGAATCCATCTAAGTTGAGCAGCCCACCCAAAACACGCAATACTTTCCATGCCGGACGTGAATCACCCAAAGGTTTCACGGCGGGTTGAATGGTTTGTGCTCTACCTTCTGCATTGACAAAGGTAGAAACGGTCTCGGTAAATGGGGTAATTGGCAGAATCACATCGGCCACCTCTAACAGGTCAGCCGATCTAAATGCACTTAAAGCAATGACGGTATTCGCTTTTGCTAAAGCAGCACGGGCTTGCATGGGGTTTGGAAGATCGGAATCTGGCTCGATATTCATTAAGATCACAGCGCGGCGATCGCCAGACAGAACTGAATCAACGCCAGCGCCATTAGCATTGACTAGAGAGGCACCAACAGCGTTTCCACCAACAGGCAGGAAACCAAGAGTTGCTCCTGTTTGCTGAGCAATAAACTGAGCCAAGACATGCAAATCAGAAGCATGAGGATGAGCAAGAGCAGCTGAGCCAATTAAGACGGCAGAGCTTGATCCAGAAAGCAGGCTATCAGCAATCTGTTGCGCTTGTGCAGATACTGCCAAATTAAAAGTACCAGCTGGTGCATTAACTGATTTCGCCTTTGCAATCGCTAAGGCAACTTCACTCAATGCATTTAGCCAAGCACTAGGGGCGGCGGCGATTCCTGTAGCGGGAATTAACCAATCATCACCGCCGGCGTCAATACGGGATACCTGAAGTGCACGTTTAGCAGCGGTACGAATCCGTGCAGCCAAGATTGGCTGATCTTTACGCAAGAAGCTTCCAATCACTAAAACGCGGTCAAGCTCGCTAAGCTTAGTAATCGGCATACCCAACCAAGGAGCTGATGCAGCACCACTGATATCAGTTTGACGTAAACGCGTTTCGACTTGATTAGAGCCCAAGCTACGGACGATCTTTTGCAGGAGATGCAATTCTTCTGTACTAGAAATGGGATGAGCTAATGCACCGATGGATTGCGCACCACTCTCAGAAGAAATGGTCTTTAATGAATGAGCAACATAATCTAATGCAGACTGCCAATCGGTCTCTAACCATTGACCACCCTGCTTCACCATCGGGCTGATAATGCGCTCAGAACTATTGACACCTTCATAAGAGAAGCGATCACGATCACTAATCCAACATTCGTTAATGGCTTCGTTTTCTAAGGCAACCACTCGCAGCACTTTATTGGCTTTAGTTTGAACGGTTGTATTGGCACCTAAACTGTCATGAGGACTGACTGAGCGCTTGCGCCCCATTTCCCATGTGCGAGCACCGTAGCGGAATGGCTTACTAGTTAAAGCGCCAACCGGGCACAGATCAATCATGTTTCCAGAAAGCTCTGAATCGACAGTTTGACCTACAAATGTCGTGATCTCGGAATGCTCACCACGGTTGATCATGCCAAGCTCCATCACACCAGCAACTTCTTGGCCAAAACGAACACAACGCGTGCAATGAATACAGCGGCTCATCTCTTGCATAGAGATTAATGGGCCTACATTCTTATGAAATACCACACGCTTTTCTTCGTCATAGCGTGAGCTGGATTTTCCGTAACCTACCGCCAAATCTTGTAACTGGCACTCTCCACCTTGATCGCAAATTGGGCAATCTAAAGGATGGTTAATGAGCAAGAACTCCATAACAGAGCGTTGCGCTTCAACTGCTTTAGCTGAATGCGTGAATACTTTCATGCCCTGCGTTACAGGGGTAGCGCAAGCTGGTAATGGTTTTGGTGCTTTCTCAACTTCAACCAAACACATACGGCAGTTAGCAGCGATAGATAACTTCTTGTGATAGCAGAAATGAGGAACGTAAGTACCGAGCTTATTCGCGGCGTGCATCACCATCGAACCTTGCGGAACTTCTACTGCCTTACCATCTAATTCGATTTCAACCATGCTCACTTTAAGATGTCCCGTGCTCAATAACTTATAAAGGTTTTGCAGAATCTAAGCAGCGCTTATGCTCTACGTGATACGCAAATTCATCCATGTAATGCTTCAACATACCGCGTACCGGCATTGCAGCTGCATCACCCAAAGCGCAAATCGTGCGACCTTGAATATTTGCTGCTACATCGTTGAGTAAATCTAAATCTTCTGGGCGGCCTTGGCCGTGTTCAATACGATGCACAATGCGCCACAACCAGCCAGTACCCTCACGACATGGGGTGCATTGACCGCAAGACTCTTCGTGATAGAAATAAGAGAGACGCTCTAAGGCGCGAACCATGCATCGAGTTTCATTCATCACAATGACTGCACCGGAACCCAGCATTGATCCTGCTTTAGCAATACTGTCGTAATCCATGGTCAAGTCCATCATCTGAGCACCGGGTACTACTGGTGCAGATGATCCGCCAGGAATAACAGCTTTCAATGCCACACCGTCACGCATACCACCAGCCAACTTCAAGAGCTCTGCAAAAGGTGTTCCTAAGGGAATTTCATAATTGCCTGGATGCACAACATCGCCAGACACAGAGAAAATCTTCGTTCCGCCATTATTCGGTTTGCCAAGATCCAAATACGCTTGACCACCAATTGCCAAAATGAATGGAACGGCTGCGAATGTTTCCGTATTGTTAATCGTCGTTGGCTTGCCATATAAACCAAAGCTTGCCGGGAATGGTGGCTTAAAGCGTGGTTGGCCTTTTTTACCTTCCAGCGATTCCAGTAAAGCGGTTTCTTCACCACAGATATAAGCACCCCAACCTGGTGATGCATGTAGTTGGAATGAAAAATCGCTACCTAAAATTTTGTCACCTAAGTAACCTGCGGCACGAGCTTCTTCTAAAGCCTCTTCAAAACGTGAGTAGACTTCCCAGATTTCTCCGTGAATGTAGTTGTAGCCGGTAGTGATACCCATGGTGTAAGCACCGATAATCATGCCTTCGATCAAAGCATGCGGGT
>Ga0316231_1001456_pt1 | contig 25872 bp, 48 predicted proteins | sample TBH18027metaG_FD_206002 | JGI IMG/M metagenome (GOLD analysis project Ga0316231, IMG submission 206002) | Freshwater microbial communities from Trout Bog Lake, Wisconsin, USA - TBH18027 | ecosystem: Environmental > Aquatic > Freshwater > Lake > Hypolimnion/Profundal zone | place: USA: Wisconsin... | reverse complement strand
AGCCTTACCTACGCTTGGATTCATATTCAAGCCATTTTCAACCGTAAGATTGAAAATGTTTTTGGCTGCGTTAATGTCGGCATTAGCTTTATGATTACAGTAACAACATATAAATTCGTTAGATTATCTAGCAATTCTTTCACTATTTATTCTAGCAATTTCATCCGCTTTTTTATTCTTATAGAAATCATATACAGTAATAATAGACATAGTTATAACATATCCTGCAATAAGAGAGCCAATTATTGTATAAATATTTTTATTCATTCCAAAAAAGGGTGCAATAGAGTAAATAATAGCAAGAAGTAATGTTAAGACATTCCAGCCTATAAAGCCTATATTTCTAATATCTTTAAAAATAGCCTTATTTATTTCTTTTCTTTCTCTTCTAAGTCTTTCACGTTCCCTTTTATATTGTTCACGAGTACCTGCTGATTCAACCCCATGTATATAGGTATGAGAAGGAATCTGAATATCATTAGTCTCATTACTATTTTCTTGAGGGCTTTGAGGAATTTGAGAAATTTGAAGAGGAATTTGAGGAGCAAGATTATTGTTTCTATATAAATTAAGGTTTATCTCACCATTATGTATAGCTTCATTAATGATATCATCTTTTTTATCATCTTCAAACTCATCAGTAATATATTCAGTAATATATGCAACACTTTTAACCTTAACATTTTCAATTGCGATATTTTTATCATTAGGCTCATTAGATTCATTAGATTCAGGTAAAGGAGGTAAAGGAGGTAAAGGTTTTACTTCATCAGTAAACCCCATAGCCCTTTTAGCCATTTTTGAAAGAGAACTCAAGAGTATTTTCCTTTACACGCATAGAATACTAAAAAAATCCCCCACTGTCAATCACATTTTTAAAATTTTCTCTAGTGGCTTTATGGTTAATAACCCAGCCGCAGATACGAGCAGGCCCTCATCAGCCTTCTAAATGATAAAAAAAATACACTAGAGAATTTCTTCCCTAGTGTATTTCATTATAGATTATATTATTATCATTAATTTCTTTTACGTAACATTAAAGCAAGTCCGCCTATAAGAAATAAACCAATAGTTGCTGGTTCTGGTACTGGAAAAGGAACTCCTGTATAGTTATAAACTACTGTTACAGAACCGTTTGCATACATAGGATTAATTTCTTGCTGTAAATTACCTCCTGAATATTTTTCATATCCAGTAGAATTATATGCTATAACGAAAGTAGGAGAGCCTAAATTAGAAATAGTATATCCTTGAGTATTTAAAGATCCACTAACAGTTTGCATTCCTGTATCATATATTTTTGGATTACTTGAAGCTGGGCCATTAACAGTATAAGTATCTCCAGGTTGACCATAAGGAGATAAAATAGGGGATGTTCCAGTTGTATAAGCGATAATAAATTGAGAAGATGTAGTTAATCCTTTAAGACTTACATCAGAAGAAGAAATAGATCCATCTACTCCAAATTTAACTGTAGCTGGAGAAGAAGAACTTCCAGACAGGTTTTGAACGCCAAATGAACCTCCCCATGTACTTAATGTAGTTTCTACTGCTACACTAGTTAAAGCTCTAATTCCTCCACCATCATCAAACGCATTAAAACTAAGATCATATTCGCTATTATTAGGTTGATATGCTCCTATTGTTGCTGTTTGTGAGTATGTTCCTGATCCATAATTATATGAATAGGTAACATTTCCTTGAGCAAAAGCCATTGTAGCTAATGCTGTAATTGCTGTTATTGCAAATGATACTAATACTTTCTTAAACATGATCTCTTCTCCTTCTTCTCTTTACTTGGTTACTTGGTTACTTGGTTTTTGGTTTTTGGTTTTTGGGTTAATACATCATTCCAAATTTAAAGCTAGTTTTCCTACTTTTCCTACTTTTCCTTTTCCGACATTGAACTACATATTATACAATTATTTACCGATAATTTCTTTAAAAATTTGTTTTTCTGTTTTAGTGTCAGAATACACATCTCTGAACTTCTTTGCAATTCCTTCTGAGATATATTTTTCAAAGGCAATTTTCCAACCTATATCTTTCTTAGATTCTTTAGACCAAATAAATTTAAAACGATCTATTACTTTTAATTGAGCTAATGTAATACGAGAAGGGTGAGAACTGATTAGAAATTCTTTTAGAATACAATAGCAACCTTCTGGACAATAATCACTAGTGATCTCATCCAGAAAATCACGATATTCTTTTGTCTCTTTCTCGTTTAGCATAGGCATAAGATTTCTCCTATTGAATACTACTAAACATTATTAGAAATTATTTACAAGAATCCTTTTTATTAAGTAAGGGCAAAAGGATTTCTCGCCAATTTTCTATAGAGCCATTAACTCCATTGATTTCAAGACCATCATTATCATAAAAAATATTTACTTTTTGATGACAACAACCACAAGTAAGTTGAAGATGGGCACTTTTTATAGAGCCATTCTTTAACTTCTTTTCTGGTATCTCTTTTACTTTTATCTTTTTTACATTTTGTATCATAAAGAATCCTCTGAAAGCCCTACATTAGCACGTTTGGAGGAGAACTGTCAAGGGGATTTTTTGGAATTTCTGTTATACCTGCATGTACTTCAGCATGACATCTACAGCATAATGAACTACCCAGCGACTAAAGATCGCTGGGTAGTTCATCTACTATCCTGTTTTCAAAAATGGTGGTCCAGGAGGGGGTTGAACCCTCAATCCCTAACGGGCAATGGATTTTAAGTCCATTTTGTATGCCAATTCCAACACTGGACCAAATCAATCCTCTTATGCTGGCTATTATACAAGTTAAGAGGCAACCTTGTAATAGTTTTTCTAGGGGAGGCAACATGATTGAACAAGCCTAAGATCATGTTGATTTTCCTAATTGGAACTATCACCAACAATATTATAAGCAGGAAGACACGTCGAAACTTCCTGCTTCGCAACAAAGGACATAGCCAGCCCGATCCTTTCAACAAGTTCAATTAGTTCAATTCAATTTGCCAAATCAACATAAGTTTCATCTGGAAGTTTGTTCACGAAGTAAATAGCCTTGTCAAAATAGTTATCAGGAGTTTCAAACGTATGTTCTTCATCAAAGTTATCTCTTGCTTTAAGCAATTTATCATTGATATAGGCAAGATGACACAAGGTTCTAGGAGCATCTCCAAAAGAAATATCTCCATCATTTCTAATAGCCTCATCAAATGCTTTTTTTGCCTCTTTATTTTCAATCAAGGCCAAAATATCTGAAAGAAAAACAAAAGAACATGTTTGAATCTCAAGAGGATTCTTTTCTTTTTTGATCTTAATTTTTCTAATCCCCTCTTCCCATCCACACCTAACAAGAAATTCTTTACATGCTTTACAAACTTTCCATTTATCTGTTCCACATTCTCCCAAATTAGTGATAATCCTAAAAACATTATAAAGTTTATTTTCAGGAACAATATCTTGACAACGATTACAACGTTTATGTTTCATAACAAGATCCCTTTCAATTCTCCAAATCAATACAAGTACCTTCTGGAATTAAATCCAAAAGTTTAAGAACTCTGTCAAAATGATTTTGAATAGCTTTTGTAGATTCTTCCATATCTATAACATCTTGTTTAGCCTTAATAATGTTTTCTTTGATATAATTAACACTACACAATGTTGCCAAAGCATCTCCAAAAGTAACAGTTCCATTACTAAGACTTTCCAAAAGATAATGTTTGGCTGTTTCACTAAGAAGCAAGGTTAAAATATCTGAAAGAGGAACATAAGAAAGAGTTTTTACCTCAAATGGGTTCATAAAAACTTCTTTTTCTTCTTTTTTAATTTTTTGTTTAATTTCTTTCCACTCCCGATTAATAATTCTTGTTTTACATGCCTTACAAACATGCCAACGATTAGCTCCACATTTTTCTGTATTAGGAGCATTAGGACGAATAACAACAGTATGAAGTTCTTTTTCTGAAAAAAGGTCTTTACAAATGTCACAACGTTTCATGCGTTTTTTCATGATTAATTCCTTTCAAAATCGTATTCTGCCCTATAAGGACATTTACTACAAACAAAAACCACTGCTATTGTTTTATTATCCTTTAGAAAGTTTTCAATTCTTTCAGGAAGAAAACAACATTGACATAGGTTTTTGTATGGATATTCCACGTTTTCCTTTGTAGGGACTAATATAGCATAAGGGATGGGTATAGTCAATAGGAAACTGAAAAAACTAGCAATTTTTTTACCTATGCGGGAGCGAGTGAGGTAGAACCCACTAAAGATTCCCCATAGCCGTTGCATGGTTAGAACTTTTTAATCTTTTTTGTCTTCTTTTTCTAAAGGACACCATTCAGGAATTTTAGGGTGTTTATTATTTATTCTAGCACACTTAGAACAAATAAGATCGTCATTACAACTACTATTGCTTTCTCTGAATCTTATAAAAGGACATTCCTCACAGCTATGAATAACCATATGTAATATTCTATTCATAGTATTAACTCCAATAGAAAGGATTTCTGATTCTCAAGGTTTGTTTCCAAGGTTTTCCCCAAACACAACAAGTTGTATAACCAGTTCTTTTCCCATCTTTATCAATTTTTCTTAATGGGTTAACCTTACCGCAATTATCACAAATAATTCTTGTTAAGAACTTTTGTTTAAATCTTTTCCAAAGATTATTTTTTGTTCCTAATCTAAGGTCTAGTTCTGTCTCTGTCATGAACAACTCCTACAATGGAAGTTAGCCATAAGTTTAGAAACATCAATTCCTGACCTTCTTGCCTTATCAATGTAGATTAACGGATTAGTAATATTAATTTCTTTTCCGCAACCAGTACATTTAATAAGTTTAGGGATAGACCTATAAAGAGCATCAAAAGCTGGATCATCATAAACCTTACGCGGTCTTCCCTTTTGACCTTTAGGCTGTGGAACATAATGATGCGCAGGTTCATTTTCTAAAATATTATCAGTAGAAACATCTACCTTTTTAGAAACTCTCTTTTCTTCCATAACTTCAATTTTTTCTACCATAGCAGGAACAATAGCTTCTTGAACTTCTGGAGTTTCTTGAGCTTCTTTAGGTTCTGAAACAGATACTTGAGAAACTTCTACTGTTTCTTCTTCCGTCTTACTTTCTTTTTCAGATTTAACAAAGTATTTAGCAAGGTTATCAATGGCGATAGCTGGAGGATTTCTAACAGTAGGAGTAAAAGATTTCCAACCTACTTCTTTATCTCCATCATGAACTTCAACTCCAATGGCTTCACAATTATGAACCATATCAAGAGTCATTTGATCATCAATTAAATCAAGTTTCATATCTTCAACAGGCATAAGCGAAGTACAAGGATAAACTCCATGTTTCGTATATCTTTTTGCCTTATTACAATAGGAATCAGTATAAAGAACAAAAACATCATCTGTTTCGCCTTTAGGGTCTGCCATTCGATACAAAGGAATTACTTTTGTTTTAGTAATCTTTGTTTGATAAGTGACTGGAGGAATTCCAGAAGGTTTTACTACAGAGATAGTGCGCCAGTTTGAGTAAGTTGCTTCCATAAGAAAAAGTCCTTTTTTATGCGTTATGTGAGTACTATATCACATTCAGTGGGTAGGGTCAAGGAAAATTTTCAGTTTTTATCGTAAAATGGTGCCCTGTATAGCGTTCCAATTCCTGATAGCATCGTCCATTTGATATTCAGCAATTCTTTCAGCAATTTCTTTTTTAGAACCTTCTGTTGATAATTTGAAACCTTGAGCTAATAATATTAGATGTTCTTTTTGTTTTCTCATTAAAAGCTTGATTCTTAGTTCAATTTCGTTTTCCATAATACTCCTTATACAAGTACTAAGATTAAGAGAAAGGGAAATTTTCAGTTTTTTTAAGATCCTTCTTGAGGAGTTACTTTATAACTACGTCCTCTAAGTGAAAGATTAATAATAAAAGAACCAAAATAAATTTTGATATTACAACATTTATAGGTTTCACTATGTTTATCATCACAACCTGTAAATCGTTCTCCTGCAATACCTAACCCAAAAAATGATTTCATGTAATGGATTAATACAGAAATATATTTTCCTTCTTTTTTATAAAGCATTATCATAAGTATTCATTTCCCATTTTTTCCATTCCAGTTTCTAATTGTTTCATCAGAAGAGCAACACGTTTCACTTTTATTATCACAATTAGAACATTTGATAATAAAAAGGAGTAAAGAGTCAGTTTTCTTTAAAAGAGCTTCTGACTTACATTTCTTACAATTTTCTATTTTTGGAGGATCTTTCTTTTTCATTATTTCTACTTTTTAAATGCAATTATTTCATAGCGTTCAATTCTGCCTTCAACTCCATCAGAAAGTCTAGTAACATAAACGGCAGTGCCACTATGCTCTGGGCTACAACCAAATCCTCCAGTAGCCTTAAATAAGCAATTATCTTTATTCTTACCAAAACATTTAGGATCGCCTAGAACAATGTGTCCTTCCAGGTTTATAGAGTCAGAACTAAATTCTTCTGGTTTAAGTCCTAGTTCTTCAATTTTCTTTATTGTTGATTCTTTCATGACTTTTTTCCTTTTCTGTCCCCTATATTAGCAAATAGGAGATAGGTTGTCAATTAAAAAATGGTGGGCCAGGTAGGATTTGAACCTACAGGTGAGCTTTCGCTGCGGGAGATTATGAGTCTCTTGCATTAACCGGATTCTGCGCACTGGCCCGTTGTTCAAACTAATGTATCACGTCCCTCTCGTATGTCAATTAATGTCATTTTTTCTCTCCATTTCCCTTACATAATAACACATTCAGACTGGTAAAGCAAGGGAAATTTTCAACTTTTTTCTTGTGAAATCCTAACCCTACATGCTGGGCACCTATGAGCTAATTCCACTAAAGATTCCTCTTGATTGACAGTAAATTCACTTAAATCATATTTAGAAAGATCTGGTTGATTATAGGGAGATTTATGATTCATGTTTCTATTAATCATTTCAATTGCTAATTCATCATGCCTTTTAGACATATTAACAGGTTCAATTTGCCCAATTCTTCCTGCAATACTATGTCCTTTTACAAAATTATGACGATGCTTATGGATTTCACCATGTTCTCCCAATAGGTGTTGATTACACATCAATTTAGGTGATATCATCCACATTCTCATATTTTTACTACGCTATGAAAAGAAGGAGAACATTTTGGACAAGGACAAGAAATATGATGAACGCACATTTCTCCATTCTCTTTTATTCCTGTTCCATGACAAGTAGGGCAATTATCATGTAAACAAGGATCTTCCAAATAGAAAGAGGAATTGATATTACTGCTATTAGAAGTAAAAAATCATAAAAATCTGCTATGCCTGATATATCCATAATTTTACCCTTTTTCTTGCATTTCAAATTGAGAATAATCACATTTTTTACAAGTTCTCATTTGAAGAATTTTTGTAATAGCATACTCTCTACTAGTCCACTCTTGTTTTATTTCCCATCTACCAAAATCATGTTGACATTTTCCTGGGAAACCAACAATTAAAAGACGATATAAGAACTTTAGCATGTTTGTACTTCTCCTATTCTTTTAATAGACTTTGGAGAAAGGAGAAAACACATAATGTTTTCCTTCTTCTCCTATCCATGCCATAGCAAAAGGAATTCCTAGTTTCTTTGCCTTTTTGATTGTAGATTCTGGAGTACGCCCTTCTGCTATAACTTGATGCTTCTGGTTTAAAGCAACATACTTAGACGACTTCTTTAAAATTATTATTATTTTATTCAAAAATTATTGCTACCTTTCTGCCTTCTGGAGTGTAAATAACATTTGTTGAACTTGTAGAAGTAGAAATAGAAACATTCTCTTTCTTTTCTAAAACTAAATTTTCTTTATGTTTTTGGTTATCAGTATGAATAAAAACAAGAAGAAGGGTAAAACTCATCCCTAAAATTATAAAAAATTCTAGTATTGAAGCATCCAATATAATACTACAAAAAGCAGTAATCAAGAATGCGCACAGTAAAAGAAATATACAAGAAGTTATCATTTTAATCCTCTTAATCCTCTCTTACGATTACAGCAATCTTCTTACTATCAGAAGTATAAACTGTATAACCATTCGTTTCCGACTTTGTAAAAGCATTAGCATCCATTTGAATAATTACATTTCCCCCTAATTCTATTACTTTTTGCTTCTGAAATTGACTCAGTAATGTAAGAGTAAGTAAGGTAACTATAAAAGTAATTAAACCAATCACAAAAAAAGCATCATTTCTAGCCATAAACATACAAACTAAGCTGATAAAAACTATTGCTATAAGAATATAGATCACTTGTTTTCTCCTTTGATAATATGTATAGATTGATTTTGCCAACCTTCAATTCTCTTAATCCATACTACATTTAAAGTACAATATGCAATAAGAGAAATAAAAAATCCAATTATTGAAATATTAAATAGTGTCCTGTAATGGTCAGGATTTACTATTGTAATCATGAAAACAAAAATAATCAGAAGAATAAGAGAAATTCCTGTCGCTTGAAATATAGTTATCATTTATTCCCCTTTATGAATAATAAGAGTGTTTTGATCTTTAGAAATATAAATTTTATAACCATTTGTATCTGTTATAATAGTATATAAGCCTTTTTCTTCACTAAATCCACTAAATCCACTAAATCCACTATCTTTACAGCTTTTTGAGATTCTTTCTTCTTTCCTTGCATTTTCAATCTTTTTTACATGGGAATATGATAAAACTATAAAAGTAATCCAAGAAAGCGTACAGATTACCCCTATACTAACAAATCCCGCGAGAGAATAAGATTTAGGATAATTTACATAAAAGACAAAACTAACAATTGTTATTGCAAAAAGGACGACAAAAAGGACGATTTGTAATGTTGTCATTGGTTTACTCCGTTATAAATAACCATAATTTCTTTATCACTGGAAACGTAAATGGTACGTCCACTTACAACATTCCTAGAAAATGATCCTTCTAAAATCACTTTAGGTTTACAATCACTTTCTTTATAATGTTTGGCTGGACTAATAAAGACAATAGGCAAAGAAATAACAATAAGACACAACAAATAACATGTTTCTGCCACAGATTGTATATAGTCATTTTCACAAAAAACAAAAATACCCATACTAATTATCATAGCAAAGAAAAAAATTATGATTAATGTTAACATTATTTTACTCCATGCTGATCATGATAGCTAAAATGACTATAAGTAATATACTCATTACTTAACACCCATTTCTTGCTTGATTTGAAGAACTGTTTTACCTTCCAAAAGAGCAAGTTTAAGGAAATCTTGTTCTTGTTTCTTTGAAATCTCTTCTCTACTCTGAATAGGTTGAATAAGAGCAATCTTTCGCACTTTTCTTACTCTAATTGGCTTTTCAATAGCCGCTTCTGGATGATGGGCAAGATATTCGTTATGACGAGCCTTATTCGCAGAAACTTTAGCAACAGGCCCATAAACAGTAGGACGATCAGTATTGTATTCCTTTTGCCAGTTTGCCGCTTCTTCACAAGCAATATTATGATTATCACATTCATGGTAAGAAATCATATCCTTACCTTTATAAAGACGAACTCGATTATCAATAACAAAAACTCGATAAACTTGTCCATCTATTTTAGGAGAGCCATTTGAAATCACTTCTGTACCTGTAATTGCTGGAGTACTTGTCGTTTCCATAATTTTCCTTTTTTGTTCGTTGCTTCGTTGCTTCGTTTCCTTGAAGAAAGACCTTCTCTGCTTTTGATTGTCCCCACTATACCATACCCCTAACCCCTCTGTCAACGGTTTTTTTTTCGTTTTTTTCGTTTTTTAGAAATTTATTTTAATTACTCAAGTCTCTATAATAAGTCTCTATAATAAGTCTCTTTAATATAGTCTGTCTTAATGTCCTCTTTTTGTAATGATTGATATTTTTGAATGATTTGAATATATTTTATAAAAAATTTTGCATCTTTTCTTGAATCAAAATATCTAGCACACCTATAAGTATTATTTTGATCGCATCTTGGATGAACTATAAAAACAACCTCTTCTCCACATACAATATCTAAAACAGGAGTTTCTTCATCACAAATATACGAAATTTCCTCTTGTACTGTTAAAGTAAATGGTACAACTTTCTTTTTAGATAAAGATGGTTCAGGTAAAGACGGTTCAGGTAAAGGAGGTAAAGGTTTTACTTCATCAGTAAATCCCATAGCCCTTTTTGCTAGTCTTGAAATAGAAATACTCATTATTTACCTATCGGAACAGCAACACGAATAGTTTTAGGAACATTAATAACTTTATCCGCAACTGTATGTTCCTTGCAAAAATTAATAAAAGCATTGACCGCATTTTCACACGCTTGATCAAATTCCCTTACTAATTTAACTCTATCCCTTAAAGTTGAAGTGTCCCATTCAGAAAAATTAACACATTGATCTGTTGACCTTCCACCATACATTCCAGTCTCTATCCCTTCATAAGGAACCATCTTTTTACTATTACATCTCCCACAAACTTTTGTATCTTCTTTGTAATTCTTTTGTCCACAACTTAAACAAGTTGTCTTATATTCACTCTTTTTCATATAGCCTTGAAAAAGAACAAGATATCCACTACTTCTTCCATTAAATGCAATCTGCCAATTATAATTATGATTCTCTGCAAAATCTCTAAGAACTAAATACACATCATCAAAAGCCCCCCCAACACCAAGAAGATCATAAGCTCTACCCTCTACTTCTCGACTAGGGAATTTAAGATTATGAATTTTTACATTTCTTGCATAACTGGTACACCCATTCCATGAATTCATAGTGTTATAACGAAAATGACTAGAAAGAAAATCAATCATCTCTTTACGAGTTAGACGCTTTAGACTTTTCATTTTATTCTCCAAAAGAAACTTATAGTAAGTTCCTTATTGTTTTATACTGTATCACATCCCTATCACCACTGTCAATAGGAATTTTCTATACCTTTCTATACCTTTCTACAGTGACTTTTGACCTCCCTAGTCAATCTCGCAGTGAGCCTCAGAAGGAACTGAACAGAAATCCTAAGCCTGAAAAGCCTGAAAAGCCACTATAGAAATAATAGAACTAACAGAACTAGAAGAATTATTTTCTTTCTCTTATATGTTTATTTCTTTCCATCAATTGTTTAAGAGATTCTTCTGTAAACCTACTACCCTTACCCTTACTTTCTACTAGACCTAATTCCCAATTTAATTTACATTCTGGACAATGAAATGATGCCTTCCCTTTCTTGGTTACTATCCCTGTAATATCCTTCTTACATCCTTTGCATTTATCTTTCACTCTAGTACCCAATGGAAGGTTCATAATTTTCCTTTTTAGTTGTTATAACCTATTCATTGTAAAGAACTTACAGAACAGGTTAGGGTTTTGTTCAATGCCTCAGACTGTATCAGAGAGGCAGAAAAAAGTCAACAAAAAAAGGACAGGAAGCTTTCGCCTCCCGTCCTTAAGAAACCACTAGAGAAGCTTACGCCTCCAGTGTCGCCAGCTTCTGCTTGCCAGCCTCGATCTCTTCACGAATGCGCTTGATCTCGTCAGCCTTGCCAGCCTCGATCAGCGGAGCAATGACGCTCTGGATCTCAGCCAACACATCAATGGGCTGACCAACCAACGCAGCCTTGAGAGACTCAACGTTGACCTTGCGGGGCTTGATACCCTTCTTGACCGCCTTCTCCAAACGAGCAGCAATTGTCTTGCGCTCTTCGGGGGTGATCTTAAGGCTATCCAACCAAGCCTTGCGATCTGACTCTGACATTGCGATAACCTTTGCGGTAACTCGCGGACCCTTGTAGCCACCTTTCTTACTCATCTCTCCTTCTTTCTGGGGTTTGTCCCCGTTGTTTAAAGATAGACTATCATATGCCTTTGTCAGAGTCAACCATTTTTTAGGTTTTTCTTTAGGGCTTTTTTTGAGGAACCTTACCTCCTTGATAGCCTAATCTCTCTTACATGCTTTCATACTACTATATTCCTAATCCTCATGCAAGAAGAAAAAATCAAAATTTTTCTATTGAATTGTTAACCTAAATCTATCTCTAATGGATTACTGTCTCTTAAAGCCACTATAGAATTAAGCCTAGCCAAGTCTATATAAAAAGGAACCCCTACCAGATTTGAACCTGATAGGGGATCTTTATTTGTACTTTTGTACTTTTGTCCTTTTTTACTTTTGTTCTTTTGTTCTTTTTTACTTTTGTTCTTTTTTACTTTTGTTCTTTATTTATACTGGTACAACAACAAGTTTTTCTGCCAATTCAGGGATATACTTTTTCAAAAGTTCATATCCGCTTTGATCAGCAATTCCAACAACTCCAGCAATAGGAATGTCTCCCTTGCCAAGAGCATCAATTGCATTAAGAATAGGAACAACATCCAAGTTCAACTTCTTGGCTTCTTCAAGAATTCTTTCCCTGATTTTTTTTTCAATCATGGTCATGGTTTTTGTGCTATTTGCACTTTGGAATTCCTTAACAGAAACTCCTTTTGGCTTTACATTCACATGACGTTCACAGAAACCGCAATGACATTTCTTTCCTGTGAAATAACGCTTTGCTCTGTCAACAAAAGCATTATAATTATCCCAAAGTTCCTGATTCTCAGGGGTATCTTTAAGAACAGTATTTGGAAGAATTGCCTCTTGAATAGCATAGGCAATACCCACTTCAATATTGAACTTATCTTTTGCAAGATAGTTACAACGAGAAAAGCCGGTACGAATCTTGCCATTATCATCCTTGAACCCAACAAAAACTCCTTTGGGTCTTGGATTGCCAAAATTATCAACAGACATAAACCGTTGAACCAGCAGCCTTGGATCATTTGCTTTCATCGTTTTACCTTTCGTTACTACTTCAACATCTAGCGAGACTATCCCGCCTTACATGCGCATACCTTACCACATTCAGTGGGCGGCAGTCAAGAACTTTTTTTCAACGAATTTTCAGCATCGAAGGGATAGGGGCAACTGCATCTCCGAGACAATTAATGCCCAAAAGAGCAAAAATTACCAAGATAACAAAAAGTGCTGTTCCTATTGCTATAAATCCACAAATGTCTTCACTATGCAATTCATCTTTCTTTACAATTTTAAAACACTTATAAACAAAGAAACCAAAAATTGCAGCAATAAGGAAGTAACATCCTGAAAGAACAAAATTCTTCATTACATATTGATGAATAATTTCTGTAGCTATTGGCTTGGCATTTTCTACCATTTTGCCAATTCCATTTTCAATACGATCCATTACGAATCCCACTTCATTTGTGTTGATAGTCATTTGTATCCCTTTCTTTACTGTTTATTACTGTTTGTTTACTGTTTGATACCTAGAGAAACTAGAGGAGCAAGTCCTTCTTGAATCATGTCTATACCTGAAACAAGACATGCAATTGTAATAAAAAACATTACTACAAAAGCCATTACGAATAATGCTTGATCCTCAGAACTTTTACGTTTTTCTTCAGAACTTTTACGTTCTTCTATAGCTCTTGTTATTTTATTACCAAGAATAATCATAACAATATAACAAACAATTGCTATTACTAACCAAAAAATACCTGCGACAAAATGACTCACTCCATATTGACGAATATATTCTGGAGTAAGGATAGCAACTCTATTAACGGCATCAGAAACAGTATTTGTTGTAAAAGACATACAGAGATTTGTATTCACAGTTTTATTCTCCTAGTTTAATAAGACCTAACAACACCAAAATGGATACTACAATAATTACCATTGAAGAAATATAATGTCCATGAGCCGCTACCCAAAGTGCCCAAAGCAATATTGCAAATGGTGAACAAATTACAAGAATGTAAAATATTGTGAAAATTAACATCGCTGTCAAACATTTTAGAAAATTCATGGTCATTTTCCTTATAAGAGGTAAGGAATTGACCCTACCCCTTACTTGATTCAATTCCTATTGAGCAAACTTGAAAGGAGATACAATCACTCTCGGCTCAATATAAACTGGAATTGCCTTATGGGTTTCAGGATTTAGCATCATTACCCATGTTCCTTCTGCATTTGCTGGACTAAACAAGTCATTAGGCTCTGCTTGAGGCAAAGCATATCCACAAGCTCCTTGCCCATGTTTTCCAATTTCTGCATAAGTAGCAGGACGCATAGGACAAGTATATTGCGTGGCCGCAGGAATACCATAACCTACACTTTCCCCCAAGTAAATAAGTTTACCTGTATTTTCTGCCACGATGTAAGTGTAGGTTGTAAAACCTTCTTGATCTCGCAATTCATAAATCTCTTTCAGTAACTTACGCTCCCAAAAGTTATGAATTGCTGGCATACCTGTTTGAGCAGTTGCTTCTCTTGTAATTCTTTCTTGCTGATTACGTTGAATGGTGTCAGAATTAGGAGCATTTTCCTCACATCCTGTATTTCCCATTCCAATAAATCCGATACAGATAATCGTAACCAGTGTCATTGATACATTATTCCTCTTTATCGTCTTCATCGTGATTATCACTTTCTCTTTGTTTGTTGTTTGTTGTTTGTTGTTTTTCGTTTTTCGTTTTTCGTTTTTCGTTTGAGATTATCGTTGAACTTGTTTCGTCTTCATTTCCTGAATGAATTGATACAAGTCATAAGGAAGTTTATCTTCTGAAAAACCAGCAAACCTATGAACAACCATACTGGAAACCAAATCCATATGATTTGTGTCATGTTTAAATTCAGCCTTTCGATATTCAATCTGCAAGTTTTGAAGATCTTGAATCATGCCGCGATTGTAGCTATAGCTCTCTTCAAAGATTTGTCTGTCAAGATTTGCATTTTTGATACCAAAACCCTTTTTGATACCATATTCATTTGCTTGATCGCCCCATGTCAATGCAAAAATCAATGCGAAAAACCCGATAACCCCAAGAATACTAAGTACTACTGCCTTCATCGTTCTCTCCTTTTTGTAACCGTTTTCCTAATTGTCCTTGAACGCCTCACACCTTACTATAGCCCTATCCCTATGTCAAACCTTTTTTTACTTTTTCTGCCCTAGTTCCCACTACAAATCCATTTCATTTTCATTGTACTAATTCCTTAAATAGTTGTAAATCTTTATCTTTTTTAGTATTTTGTGTAGATTCTGAATTTTGTAACAGATGTTTATTAGGATTATATTGTTCTATATATCCATGTTTTCTCATATATTTAATTTTATCTTGAACATTAGAATAAGGATTATTTATATAATATAATTGAAGATATACCTTATCTTTAAATTCTCTAATAAAATCTTCTGATAGTTTTTGAAATTTACTAATATTATACCAATTTACTTTATCTTTGAATTCTTTTATAAATGATTCTGACAATTTTTGATATTGACTAACATTATTCCAATTTACTTTATCTTTAAATTCTCTTATAAAGTCTTCTGATAATTCCTGATAATAACTAATATTATTCCACTCTACCTTGTCTCGAAATTCTTCTAGAAATTCTTTTGATAATCTTTGATGCCTACAAATATAATACCAATTTAATCTATTTTTAAACGCTCTTATAAAATCTTCTGATAATTCTTGATATATACTGATATAATTCCAATTTACTTTATCTTTAAATTCTCTTATAAAATCCTCTGATAATTTCTGAGTTTTGCTAATCCAATTCCAATCCACTTTATCTTTAAATTTTCTTATAAAATCTTCTGTAAGATATTGATATTGAGAAACATGTGTCCAATTCCAATTACTTATATCTCCATATTTATTAGTAAGGGTATTAATTAAGTCTTGAGTTTCTTTAGACTTACTCATTTTACATATGCTCTAAAAAATTCTTGCCCCAAGCTGATATCGCTTCCGCTTTCCTTTTTTCAAATTCTTCTCTATCTTTAATATCACTTCTATTCATGAAATATATAATACTCCCACTAGCCAAAGATAAACACCCAAAAAAATATAAAATTACATAAATAATTCCATATTTAGCTATCTCTTGCCCAATAGATGAAATTAACCAACTTTCATTGTAAAACCAATAATTAGATGTGAAATATTTAGGATCTATTTTCATCCAAATGTCCCCCAATAATTCTTGCCTTCCCCTAACCAAGGCTTCCATGCTTCATCAAATGAACAGTTTTCCCCACAATCTTTAAATAATGGAGCTATATCTTCATCCTTAAAACCAGCTAATCCACACCCTATTCGAGTTACTTTGAAATTCCACCGAGGACGAAGATTAGATAATTGAATAAAAGAATCTATATAATCTTTTACCCTATCAATTGAAAGACTCTCTATTTCAAAATCTTTTGTAGGAATTGCAAAGGTTGTACCAGAATATCCAAACCCTATTCCATATTCTGCCCCTAATTTGTCCATTGCATATCTAGCTGCCCCTGCACCATGTATCCCACTCTCATTACTACCAAATACAAATATCTCTGTCCCATTAGGTAATTCTTTATTTGATAACCCCACTATACACCCGTTCTCTAACTTGGTGATTTTAGTCTTGAAAGTAGGCTTAATACTAAGTTTAGACATGACTTCCCCCCTTAGACAATATTCTTTAAAAGTTTTTGACCTGTCTCTTTCATGTTCTCTTCATAAGTTTCCCAAGGAGTTACTATTGCGTAATATTCATATCCAATTTCATCATTATTTGTGAATTTTTTTGCAATAGTATTAGCCTTTTTATTGATATCTTCTTCATCTCCTTCAAGAAGAAATTCACAACGAGAAACTTTTTCAGCATTTGTAACTTCTGTGCCAATCCCTATGCCAACCCATAAATTATAATAAATACCAATATGAAACTTTTTCATTGACTTTCCCCCTTATGAATAAAATCGAAAGACTCCATGTTTAATAACATCTTGAGCTATAATCATAACCGAACCATCAGTAAGCTCTAAACTGAATGTATTATATCTTCCAATATTGTTAAAAAAGCTTTTTACTGCTGCATCAAAGCTTTTACAATAAATAAGCTCTTTAGTTTCTCTTCCAATATAGGTTTTACCATTGTAATCAAATTCAATGTGCATAACTTTCCCTTTCAAGACTTTCAAGACTTTCAAGACTTTCAAGACTTTCAAAAGCTTTTATGGTGATTGGCTGGATTTTGTGACCTTGTTCCAACCTTCTTCGTTACAGTTCGTTTACCATAACGATTTAGCAAGAGGGTTTCTATAGTTTCTTGTCAGATAAGTTTCCTGCCACGACTAACCTTCACCATCTTGCTTAAAATCGCAGCACTCTTCTTATCTCAAGCCTAAGACCCACGCGCAGGTACTTAGACGGTTTTTTGGTTTTCTTTCAACGCCGCTTACCTTACTATACCCCACCACTACTGTCAAGCCTTTTTTTTAACTTTTTTCTACGCTAATTCCCACTAGAAATCCATTTCATTTTCATTGTACTAATTCCTTAAATAGTTCTAAATCTTTATCTTTTTTAGTATTTTGTGTAGATTCTGAATTTTGTAATAAATGTTTATTAGGATTATATTGTTCTATAAATCCATTTTGCCTCATATATTTAATTTTATCTTGAAAATTAGCATAAGGATTATGTAGATAATATTCTTTTAGATCTATTTTATCTTTAAATTCTTCTAGAAATTCTTTTGATAATTTTTGATAATAACTAATATACCACCAATCTACCTTGTCTTTAAATTCTCTTATAAAAGGTTCTGATAATTCCTGATAATAACTAATATACCACCAATCTACCTTGTCTTTAAATTCTCTTATAAAATCTTCTGTAAGATATTGATATTTAGAGATTTCAATCCAATACCATTTCTTAATATCTTTTCCATATCCTTTAGTAAAGATATCTATTAAGCCTTGAGTAGAATTAGTTGAGTCCATTTTCATTGTAAAATCACTTCCCACTATAGAACTTTCCCTGTCCCTATAGGATCTAATCCCTCTTCTTCCCTGTATTCATCCCTTATTTCCCTTATAAAATTAAATAACTTACTCTTTTCTTCTGTATCTAATGCAGATGACATTATCTTTGCCTCTAATTCTGTAAAATTAATACTATTACTAGCCTTCTCTTTATCCTCTTTATCCTCTTTATCCTCTCTATCCCCTTCACTTATCTTTACTTTCTTAATAGATTCTTCCCCTACTTTATAAAAAATAACTATATCACCATCTCTATCCTCTACTATAGGATTTGTTTCCCCTATCTGCTTTAATGGAGTTGTACACTTATCACACCCTTCTGGACATAATGCCTTTCTTATCCTATATACTGTCTGATATTCTAATAATGTCTCTCTACCTTCATTTACCCTTACTTTAGTTGATGTACCATGTAAACTATTTGTTAACGTTATTGTCGTTTTAGACGTTTTAGACGTTTTAGTTGTATTAGTTGTATTAGTTGTATTAGACATTACTTTCCCCTATCTTTAATATTTCTTCTGTCACTTCTTTACTCGGTTGTTGATATTCCCCCCAACTACTAAAATGATGCTTAATATCCAAACCCGTTATTACCCTGTACCTATCAAAATGCCATATCTTCCTCATATACTTTCTAAACTCTTTCTCCGGTAATACTAAATAATCGGGCATCCCCTTTTCTAATTCCCTATATTGAGAACATGTTATGTCTATAAAATATTGCTGTACCTGTACCCAACAATGATTATGACTCGCTATCAATTTCCCTCTTATATTCCTTCTTCTTAAATATTCTATCAGTGTATATGATGCTACCGCACACATACAAAATAAATCTTTCCTACCATACCAATCCTTATTCTCATTCCTATCATCAAATGCATATTGTTTACACTTATTCCTAACATTAAGTGCATACATCTTTAACTCTTCTAATAATGTCATAACATAATCCTCTATGATTAGTTACTATTTATTATCCTCTTAGGTATTAATCCATATATACCAGGAGTATAACTGGGCGGTATCCCCCTCCTTAATAACTCCTTGCTACACAAACTCTTATATAAATTATCCCATATGTATTTATATTCAGTGTATACATTCCCTATTTTAATTCTTTCATCACATCCACATTGATATACATCCCCATTAGGAATTATAAATGGACCTTCACAACAACATTGTTCTTTAGCACCCCTTATCCTTCTTGCTCTTCCCATCTTTATAGCTCTATTATTTATATATATGCTTCTTAAATCTTTTTCATCTTTGCAATCATTTTTAAACCATTCTTCTACTTCTGGATCTAATGGAGGACGATATCTATCTTTACTTACTGATACTGCTAATTCCCCCCTCTTTGCCATTTCAGATAGTTTTTTAGTTATTTCCCTTTGACTCCCATTTGTTGCTAACCATAACTTTTTACCACTATATCCATTTTTTATACATAATTCTATCATATCCCAAAAATGAGGATGTAAAGTAGGTTCCCCTCCCCCTAGTGCTATTCTACTTAATTTCCATTTAGCAAGTTCTTTTGGATCTATACTTTTTATAGCTTGTTCAAATGTATTCATTGTCATATCTTCCCCTTGCTCTGTACAAGAGAAACAACAATGACGACATCTATAATTACATTTTGTAGTAATTTGAATATAGTAAGACATAAATACTATTATACACTAACTAATTCTACTTCTTTACAAGGATTAGAAGAGTATGAATCTTTACCATAAAGAATTTCATCTTCTCTCTTAGCTATTACTGTTTTGCTACAAACTTCTTCATCCCCTTCCCCATCTTCATCATATTTAATATATTCAAATCCATTAAATACATCCCCTATCTTTATCCTTTCATCACATCCACATTGATATACATCCCCATTAGGTACTATAAATGGACCTTCACAACAACATACTCCTTCTCTTGATTCAGCTAATTCTTTCGCTCTTCCAGTTCTTATAGGATCACAACGTTCCCCATTAAATCCTCTAAAATCTCTATCACTCCTCCCATAAGAACTTTCTGATTTTGTAAACCATTTTTTTACTTCAAGATCTAATGGAGGATGATATTGATCATTACTTACTAATACTTTCATTATCCCATCTTTTGCCATATTAGATAATTTATACATGATATCTTTTTGACTTCCATTTGTTACCATATATAAATGTTCCCCATAAAATCCCTTAGAAATACCTATCCCTATCATTTCAAATAACTTAGGATGTAAAGTAGGCTCTCCTCCTCCTATAATTAAATATTCAGAATCTATATGAGTTAAAGCTTGTTTAAATGTCTTCATTGTCATATGTTCTCCCTTATTTGTACAGGAAAAACAACAATGAGGACACTTATAATTACATTTTGTCGTGATCTGAATGTATGGCATCATTACACTTACCTTACCTTTCTATTCACCTAATTCCCTAATTGTTCCGTCTCATCTCTCTCTGATCACTCTTGTCAGATCTCTCTGATTATCTGACACTTCTGACAATCCATCTATATCATCCTCATTATTTTCTTCTATTATCCAAGCCATAGAATCCCTAGAATCCCTAGTAGTTCTAGAAACTTCATTATTTTCTTCTATATATGGATCTAATTCCTTTATCCAACTACGAGGTACTCTCCTAATATCTTTTTCAAATAGTATTATGTCCCTATCATCTGTTACTTCTATCCTATAATGCCCAGTAACAGCATTAATTATAGAAATATTATACCTTCTATCAATCCCTACAAAATAAAAATCTATATCCTCCCCCTTCTTATGCTCAGGAATTATAGAAGATATTTTCTTAGGATATTTCCTTACATGAGCTATAAATGGCCTTAAATAACTTAATTGCACACTATCTAAATGAGCTACTACTCCTTTTATCTTACCCTTAATGATTAATGGATCACCTATTCTAGGATATATATAGGCTACACAATATACTCCAGTCCCACTTATAACTGTATCTATATGATATTCTTTCTTTTCTTTCTTATCCTTGTCTATTCCATTTTTTAAATTACAAACTTCTATTAAAGGATCTAAAGGAGGTAATGGCTTTACTTCACCAGTAAATCCCATTGCTCTTTTTGCTGCCTCTGTTATTCTGTTTCCCATTCTTTTCTCCCTTAAATTATAGAAAAAGGTACTGGCTTTGATTATTTAAAATGCCAGAAATTTCAGGTCTTCCTTATTTACCTATAAGAGTATTCCCTTACAGATATGCTGACTTAAAGGAATAAAAATGTCAGACTTAGGAATGTAAAAGTATATTAAAATCTGTACAAGAGATTAAAATATACTAATCTTATGTCCTTATATAGGTTGTTTATAATAGTATAAATACTTATACTATTGTTTTTTATTGTTTTTGCTTTCTTTTCCCTATATTGAACAATAAGATAACCTTAACTACCCCTTTCTGCCCCATACTCTACCACCTACCCTACCCCTTTGTCAATCAAAAATAGGAAAAATCTAAACCCTCTACCCTAAATCCCACTATAGAACCCCCTACAACCCCCTACAAAGCTCCTTCTAATAATGCTAGTTTTTTCTTACTCTCCTCTATCTGTTTTATTGTAATATTCCTATCTATCTCGTCTATCTCGTCTATCTCGTCTATCTCGTCTGGTATATATCTAAAAATACCCTTACATCTGTTACAATAATATCCACTACCCATTAAACCTAATTCTAATGACCTTTTATGTAATCTCTTTGAAAACCTTTTCGTTCCACATTTACATTTATAAAGATATGGTCTATTTTCGATAATTTCATAATTATGACACCTTTTAGGCTTTAATCCCATCTTTATCATTATCATTTTCCATTTCTTACCATGAGGTTTATATACTACCTTTTTGTAATAATCTTTATAAATAAAACAATTAAAAATATGGGCTATTTCATGAGGTACAATTTCATTAATAAAATCTCTTCTATTATCCCTATATAATCTTAAATTATATCCTATCTCATTATAACCCACTTGTTCCTCTGAATAAGTTGCTATCCCTGCTACTCTTCCCTTTAACTTATATGTAACTATAGGATATTTTAAATTCTGCCCTAAAACCTTATTGAATTTATCCCACCACTCTATTGTCTTTTCCCTTAATTCTTTCTCTTCTACAGCTTCTTCTATTACTTCATTCATCTCTTTTTACCTTTTTTAATCCTTTTGCCATGTACTTTATACCTTTTCACTCTCTTTGTCAATCAAAAATAGGAAAAATCTAAACCCTTACCCACCTATCCCCATTTCCCACTATAGACCCATACAAACATCTACAGACATCTACAGACCTATTCCCCTTTCAAATTTGTCTCTTTTTACATCTTTTTATATCTTCTTTTATTAAATTATTAAAAATAATTGTAACTCATTAATACTCAATTACTTATATTAAGATTTTGAAGGGTTTTCATATTTTAAAATGCCGAGAAAAAAAATGAAATAGAAAGAGTTAAAAAAGATTCCCATTTTTATAATAAATTGATTCAAATTGATTAAGTTGATTAAGTTGATTAAAATGATTATAACCTGATTGAAAACTAATAATTATAAATGAATTTTACTTATTTTTACCATTACGTTACTCTTATTTTTTAACTTTATCCAACTTTATCCAACTGTATCAAACTTTATCCAACTGTATCCTTACAATACCTTTGACATTCTTTGACACTTTATGACATTTCATGATACTTTATGATTCTGCTTCACATTTCCTCATCTTTTATCTTCAAAATTTCACTATCTATTTATTTTTATATTAAAATAATTGTAAGTTGTTCACTAATAATAAGTTATGATGTGAAAAGATAAAATGTGATAAAAAATATTGCGTGGTGAAATATTTTAAGAAAGAGATGTGAAAGAAATGTAATCGAATAAAACTCTAACATTTCATGCAATTAAAAATTAAATAAAATAGAATAAAAGAAGATAAGAAGATAAAAAGATAAAAAGATAAAGAGAGATTAGAAGATAAAAGGAAGGATAGAATAGGGTAGGAATAGATATAACTAAATAATCTCTATTATTCAGGTATTATGATATCAAATATTCAAGTATTCAGGTTATTTAGGTTATTCAGGTTATTCAGGTTATTTAGGCTATTCAGGCATTATAGTTATTATATAATATAAAAACGATAAAAATGGCAAAAATGGCTTAATAATTGATTTTGATAAGAAAATGGGATAAAGACAGGTATTAATATATAAAAAGCGATTAAATATGAACGTGGAACGTGGTAGGCATAGTAAGCGTAGTAAGGTAATAAGGTATTAATCTATAACCTAATACATTTAATACATTAATATAGATAACATTCAGTGGATATAAGACGATGATAACAAGGTAACAATGTAACAAGGTAACAAGGTAACAGCAAATGTAAATGTGAAACGTTAAACGTTAAACAGGCATAACATTCAGTGTATGATTTTAATATAGTATATAGTCTAGTAAACATATAGACATAATAGGTTAATAGGAATAATAGGGATAAGTTATACATTCAGTGAAAGGGTAGAATGGCATATGAATGATTAGAAAGTGGAATGAGTAATGGTAAAAACATTATTCAGTACATTCAGTGGAAGGATTTGAAGGATTTGATAAGTTAAAAAGGTTAGAATGGGAATTAATAAAGTTATTATAGAATTTAGATTTAAGAGACTAAGAGACAGACCATATATAGATTTAATGGAATTCTTATTATCAAAATCTTGGATAAAGAGGTTAACATCTTTTTTAGAGAATCTGATATAGGTGGGGAGAGATTTAATAAAAGAGAGTTCTTTTTTAGAGAATAGTTTATCATGATAGGCAATAGAGATAATGGAATTGAGGGAATTTTTAAAAGGTTTAGGATATCTTAATTTAAAGAGAGTGCCATAGTCATAGAAGAATTCACAACTTAAATAACTTAAATGATCAGATATTAAGAAATGATGTCTTAATAAAGAATCATTGGAATAATTATCTAAATTATCTATTAAGATATAGTCAAATTGTTTAAATAGTCTAAAGGAAGGGAAATCTAGGTTAGAGAGGACATCTAGGACATCTAGGACATCTAGGACATCTAGGACATCTAGGACATCTAGGACATCTAGGACATCTAGGGTTCTTTTTTCGGTTATATCAACAATATCAACAATATCAACAGGTGGGATATTATAATCATGAATAATGGGGACAGTAGACAGTAAAAGAAGATATGACAATATCAATTAATATATTATTAACTAAATCTCATTGATTTTGTTGATTAGTATTGTATTCAGGTAATTCAGGTAATTCAGGTAATTTATTCATAATATTTAATTAATAATCTAATAATCTAATAATTATAGGTGTTAATATTAGTATTAATTTTCTAAAGCTTTTTTCTTAAAATACTCTTGTTTTCTTTTCTTTTCTTCCGCCAGTATTCTTTCGTATTTTTCGGTACTTAAATTATGATCAGCATTCCAGCAATCTAGACACCAGAAGGTAAAACCATCAAATATTTGTGTACCGAAAACTTTATGTCCTTCTCCACAGCCTTCACAAACGGGCAATTCTACATATTCTATTTTCATTTTTTTCATTTTAGTACCTTATTAGTATTAGTTTGATTAAATAATTATCGTTTATCCATTCATTTATTCATCATAGGAATAGGAATTAATATCAGTATAATTAATATCAGTATAATTAATATCAGTATCATTTTTATCATTTTTATCATTTTTATCATTTTTATCATTTTTATCATTTTGGTAATGGATATTAAGTTGTTGTTTAGAATAGGTTTTATTTGGAATCGAAATAGACTGTATGATCAGATTCATAGAAATAGGTCGTATAATCAATCCAGCATCTTTTCCAATGGTCTAAGAGGGATTTATGGAAGGACATATATTGTATTTTATATTTTACGCCATCGAAGAGGATTTTATATCTTGTTTTCATTGTATGAGTTCCTTAAACAGTTGTAGGTCTTTATTTTCTTTAGGATTTTCTGAATTTTGTAATAGATGTTTATTAGGATCGAATTGTTCTATATATCCATATTTTCTCATATATTTAATTTTATCTTGAAGATTAGCATAAGGATTATAAAGATAATATTCTTTTAAATTTATTTTATCTTTAAATTCTTCTAGAAATTCTTTTGATAATTTTTGATTATAACTAATACATTTCCAATTTACTTTATCTTTAAATTCTCTTATGAAATCTTCTGATAATTTTTGATTAAAGCTAAGCTCGTTCCAAAACACTTTATCTTTAAATTCTCTTATAAAACTTTCTGATAATCTTTGATGTACACTAATCCAATCCCAATTTACTTTATCTTGAAATTTTCTTATAAAAGATTCTGATAATTCCTGATTAGAGCTAATCCAATCCCAATTTACTTTATCTTTAAATTCTCTTATAAAATCTTCTGTAAGATATCTATATTGAGAAATATATTTCCAATCCCAGTTATTAATATCTTCCCCATATTTATTAGTAAAGATATCTATTAATTCTTGAGTTTGATTAGATTGAATAGTATTATTCATTGTACTAATTCCTTAAACAGTTGTAAGTCTTTATTTTCTTTATCTTTTTTAGGTTCTTCTATAGATTCTGTAGATTGTAATAAATGTTTATTTGGGTCAAATTGTTCTATTAAACCATTTTTTCTCATATATTTAATTTTTTCTTGAGGAGTTACATAAGGATTATAAAGATAATATTCTTTTAGATTTACCTTATCTTTAAATTCTTCTACAAATTCTTTTGATAATTTTTGACGATCACTAATATAACTCCAATCTACTTCATCTTTAAATTCTCTTATAAAGGGTTCTGATAATTTCTGAGCATAACTGATAACAGGCCAATTTAATTTATCTTTAAATTC
>Ga0316231_1001450_pt1 | contig 25959 bp, 8 predicted proteins | sample TBH18027metaG_FD_206002 | JGI IMG/M metagenome (GOLD analysis project Ga0316231, IMG submission 206002) | Freshwater microbial communities from Trout Bog Lake, Wisconsin, USA - TBH18027 | ecosystem: Environmental > Aquatic > Freshwater > Lake > Hypolimnion/Profundal zone | place: USA: Wisconsin... | reverse complement strand
CGCGGTGGTTTGGGTGGCATTGCTTTTTGCGCCGGGCTTGCGGTTCCCCCATTCGTTTGTCCGCGCGGTGCTGCCGGCTGCCAATCTTGCCCGGTATTCGGCTGTCGATATCACGGTGCTCGCGCCAACCCCGCCCGACCAAGTCCTGCCCGAAGGCGACAGCGTGCCGATCACCGTTGGCCTGCGGGGCCCGAATGTCGAGTCCGTCATTCTCGAAACCATCCCGCTACACGGGCCACGGGAACGAATCCCGATGGCACTCAGTGCCGCCAACCAGTTCACTGCCGTTATGCAACTGAACCAGGCGCCGGTGCAATATCGCATCCGGGCCGGTGCGGCCATCACCCGCAAGTACACGCTCACGCCCCGGCCCCGCCCGCACGTGGTGCGATTCCAAAAGACCTATCACTACCCCGCTTATTGCGGCTGGCCGGCGCGGACCGTGACTGAAGAAAATGGCGACCTCGACGCGCTGGAGGGGACCGAGGTGGAATTGCGTTTGGCCGTCGCCCCGGTGGTCGTCACCGCTTCGCTGCAAATTGAAACCGGGACTGGACCCACCCTCAAGACGAACGTCCCACTCGAATCTACCTGCAACGGCAACCTCTTTGCCCGGCTCTGGTTGACGGTGCCGGGCACGTACCAGACCCGCTTGGTGGCTGCGGAAACAGGCTTCGAAAACAAGTTTAGCCCGCAGTACGAAATTCGCGTCCGGGCCGACCTGATCCCGTCTGTGAAAATCGATCGACCCGACCGCGATCAGTTCGTGCTCCCGCCCGATGCGGTCATCCATCTCGCGGGGACAGCTCAGGATGATCTGGCGCTGGCCAGTGTTGTGCAAGCTATTCAAATCAACCGGGGAGAATGGAAAATCGTCCCGCTGATTCAAACCACCAACGCCGAAGTCAAAGTGGCGCGGACGTGGGACCTGTTGGACCTCGGTCTCACCCCCGGCGACCGGGTGCTCACCAAACTGATCGCGACCGACCGCAAAGGGCAGCGCGGCGAATCAGCGCCATTACGGATCCTGATTGCCACGGCCGATTTTGATCCCAATCGGCTGAAGAATCTGAAGGAACGCGAAGCCATTGACCAATCGATCCACGAGTTGCGGGAGGCGGCCGAACAAGTGCAGACCAAGACCCGTGACGCCCGGGCTATCGTGAACAATCCGGCGGCTGACCCCGTTCAGAAAAAACAGGCGCTGTTGGCCGCCACCGCCGCCACTGCGGTCAGCCAGCGCAAAGCTGCGGAAGTCCTGAACCAGATCAAGGAAGCCATCCCGCTTGCAACCGCGCGGGAATCGGCGGACCTCGCGCTCGTTGGCAACGCGATCAGTCGCGCTCAACACGAAGGTTTCACGGCGGTCCAGGCGGCGTTGGAACGCGCCACTGAACACACTGCGACCGGTGCTGACCCGGCCGCCAAGACCGATCTTGAAAAAGTTGCCGAGCCGCTGGCCGCCGTTGGGCTGGCCTGCACGGCGGACGACGTCCAGCGGCAACTGCTGGCCGCTGCCGAGGCCAATGCTGCGGTGCGCGACCTGCAGCAACTTGCTACTGAACAACACACCCTCAACGCTCAACTCCGATCTGCGGCTGACAACCCGGCGCTGGCCGAGCGCGCGGCCCATCGTCAGACGGTGGCGGTCAATGAAGTCAAAGCCATTGAAGAAGAACTGAAAAACCTCGGTGAACACACCGCGGGTAATCCGGCCGCTGCCGCCCGCAACGCGGAACGGGAGCTGGTGGACAATCGTGACAAACTTGAAAAAGCCCTTGGCGCAGACCCGACGGTTGAAAAACTGCAGGGGCCGTCCGACCAGATGCAGCACACAGTCGAGGTCGCTGCTGCCAATCTGCAGACTGCCGAGCGTGAATTGGCGCAACGGGCGGACGTCGCCCGCAAAGGTCTGCAGGACCAAACGGGCACGGCGGCTGATGCGATTGCGAAGCTCGCCGACCAACTCCAGCGCCATGATTCGCCCGCACCACCGGCGGAGGCCTGGCAAGCCGCGGCAGATCAACTCAACGACCGGGCGGCGCTGGAAGAACGCCGGCCGCAGGCTAACGCCCCATTCGTGGCTACCGCCGGTCGGGCAGCCACTGCCGTGCAAGCGTTGCAGGAGCTCGCGGGCAACGACCGGCCGACGACCAATCTGCTGGCCACTGTTAAAGCCATCGAACAAGCCTTTCGCAAACTGCAAACCGGCCAGGCGCTGGACGAACAGGTGGCGGGATTGCGCCAACTGGCTGCCCAGGAACGATGGGAAAAACCGACGACGTCCGCCGCGGTCGCCGACCGCGCCAACGATTGGAAATGGGCGCAGCAACAACTGCAGTCGCTGCCGCAGCAGCTCGAGCATGCGCAATTATCGAAGGCGGCCAGGGACGCCGTCGAAACCGCTGGTCAGAGTGCGGCGGCTCAACAGATCGACAACGAGATGGGCCAACGGCGCGCTGATCCCGCGACTGCCAAGACGGTGGCGGAACCATTGGCAAAATTGGCGGGCGAGATTGCCCAGGCCCGGCAGCAACTCCAGCCGGCGTTGGATCAGGCCCGGGCTGAACTTGACCAGCAGACACCGGCGCTGAGTGATCGGCTGGCGGGGTTGGCGCGAGTCGCCGCGAAATTAAACAGCGACACCACGATTCAAGCTCAGCAGGCTGAAAAACCGGAAAATACAAAGTCGGTTCAGGCGGCGGCGCAGGATCTCGCGGCCGCGCAGCAGCATTTGGACAATCGCCTCGAAGACGTCAAGGCGGAACTGCGGCGGGCCGCGAACTCGCAGAATCTCGGCGTTGCCGAGAGTCGCGAACGCGCGCGCGATGCCGACGACGCCCTGGCCCTGTTGAGCAAACCAAAACCGAGTGCGGTTGAGTTATTGCAACGCGCTGCCAATCCCGACCCAGCGGCTCCCCAATCCGGCGATTTGAAGAGCGCGGCCGAGCAACAGGCCAAACTCGCAACTGACCTCCGACAATTGGCTGAGCACTACCAGAATAGTGACGCGGGCCACCCGGAGCCCACTCGATCCGCGCTGCGTGAAATTGAGAAAGAATTGGGGTTGAAACCCACGTTGGATGCTGAATACGCCAAGGCGCAGGCGTTGGAACGACTGGCTGGACTTTCCCCCCAGCAGCAGTTGGCCGAGCTGGAAAAGACATTACCGGACAGCAAGGCCATGCGGCATGAACTCAGTGATATTGCCCAGGCAGCAGTGCAAACGGCCACGGCAGATTTGCGGAAGTCGGCCAATCAGGAAGAGCAGATTGCGCAACAAATGGGAGCGCCGGCCGAACAAGCCCGGCGGATTGCGGACGAAGCCAAAAAACTTGCCCAGCAAAGCATCCCGGAATTAACCCAGAAAGCGGGTCCAACCGGCGCGACCGCTCAGTCCGAACTCAACAATGCCGGCCAGAAACTCGCCAACGTCGCGCAAAATATTCCGCAGAATTTTGCGCAGCCACCAGCGCAGCTTGCCCAGGCAATGCAGAAGCAAATTGCCCCATTGGAACAGGCGGCAAACGATCTGTCCGCCGCTGCCACCAAGCTTGAGCAAGCGGCCCAATCCGCCCAACAACAGGCGGCGGTCGCTGCGCAACAGGCCCGGGCGAATCCGCCCAAATCGGCTGCGGCCAAGCAAGCGAGTGCTGCCCAACAGCAAGCCCAAGCCGCGGTGCAGCAGGCCCAGTCGGCAAAACAGCAGGCGCAGCAAGCCAGTCGACAAGCCGGGCAACTGGCGCAACAGTCTGCCCAGTTGGCCAAGGTCTTGGCGCAAGCTCAGCCGCCGTCCCTCCTGACTCCCGCGCAACAAGCTGCAGTTGCGCAGGCCAAACAATTGGCGGAAGAAGTGCAGGAACTCGCCCAACAGACAGTTCCTGCCCTGGCCGAGAAAGCGGGGGCAACGGGTGAGACTGCCAAACCCGATCTCACCCAGGCTGTTCAGAAATTGGCAGGCGCAGCGAAAAATATCCCAGCCGATTTATCCAAGCCGCCGGAACAGCTTGCGCGAACCGTGGCGAACCAGGCCTTGCCGCTCCAGCAAGCGGCGAACGATTTGAATAACGCGGCCAATCGGCTCGGGGAAGCTGCCACGGCTGCAGAACAAAAAGTTGCTCAAGCCGCGCAACAGGTCGCGCAAGCGAAAGCGAGCCAGGCCGGTGAGTCGGCCGTCAGCCAGGCGGAAGCGACCCAACACCAAGCTGAAACAGCGGCCCAACAAGCGCAGGCAGCAAAACAACAAGCGCAGCAGGCCAGCCAAAAAGCCGCGCATTTGGCGCAACAGGCCAACCAGACGGCGGCTGCATTAAAGGAAACCAAGCCCGAGCTGCCCACCGCGGCTCAGCGGGCGGCGCTCGAACAAGCCCGGCAACTTGCCGAAGCCGTTCAGAAGCTGGCGCCGCAAGCGGTCCCCACGGTTGCCGCGCAACCCGGTTCGTCGGCCCGGCCCGATCTACTGAATGCTCAGCAGAAGCTGGCGGGTGTCGCCAAAAATATTCCTCAGGATTCTGCGCTGCCGTCCGAGCAACAGATTCAAGCACTGCGGAATCAGGTTGCGCCATTACAACAAGCGGCGACCGACCTCAAACGTGCCGCCAATAAACTCGGTGAAGCAGCCACCTCCGCGCAACAGCAAGCCGCGGCAGCCGCCCAGCAAGCGGCGCGTGCGAAAGCAACTAAAGCTGGTGAACTGGCCATCCAACAGGCGGTCGCCGCGCAGGAACAGTCGCAGGCCGTCGCCCACGAAGCGCTGTCTGCTCAGCAGCAGGCGCAGCAGGCCAGCCAACAGGCCGGTCAGCTGGCCCAGCAGGCCCAGCAGGCCAGTCAGGCGGCGGCCGCCTTAAATCAATCCCGACCGGCACCGCCGGCCGCTGCGGCGTCCGAACCAACGCCGATGCAAGTGGCGGCCGCGCAGCAACCCGCGATTGAACAAGCGGTCCGTGAAGCCGGGACCAATATCGAACGCGCGGGTCGTCACGAAGCCCGGCTTGGACAGGGGATGACGGGCCAGCAGCTCGAGCAGCTCGGTCAACAAGTTGAGCAGCAGGCTGGGAAACAAATTGCGCAGGCCCAGCCCGCCTTGGCCCAAGCCGCCGATCTGGCCCAAGCCCAGCGCGTGGCACAAAGTGCTCAGGCGGCAATTCAATCCCCGTTGAATCAGCTGGCGGCAGCGACCCAACAACCGCCCGTTCCGGCCAGCCAGGCTCCCCCGGCCGCGGCGCTGCCAGGTCAACTGGCGGCTGCGCCGGAGGAAGCTGCAAAGTGGTTGGCGCGCACGCTGGACAGTTTGGATGCTGAACTGAATGGAGCCGCACCCACTATCGGCCCGGCGCCGCCGTCGGCTCCGTCCCAACCGGGTCAGCCGCCCAGCGCCGCTGCCCAAAACACAGCGGCGATTGCCGCAACGGCGGCGGCGCAAGCGCAAGCGACGACCATGATGGGGGCGCGCGCCAACGGACTTGCGCCCGGTCAGCAACCCTTGGTTTCCGGTGGGAGTCTGGGCAGCGGCGCGGAAGGTGTGGCCAATGGCCAGCCCGGGGCGACTCTGCCGATTGTTAAACCGACTGCGGGTCATTGGGGGAAGTTGCCGCCCAAATTGGCTCGCGATCTATTGGACTCACAACACGAGGGCGTCGGGGGAGAATATCGCGAGATGGTGGACCTGTATTACCGTGCCATCGCCGAGAAAGCCCGGGAGAAACGACCATGAGATGGATTTTCCTTTGCCTATTATTGGGGGGGCGTGGCTGGGCGGCCACCGCGGAGGAACGCCGCTCGCCCGATTCCGCAGCGGTCGAAAAAGCGGTGGCGCGCGGCATTGATTATCTGGTGACGCGGCAGCATTCGAATGGTGTGATTGTGGCGACCGCCCCGCCGAGTGAAACCCACGCCACGGCACTGACCGGTTTATCGATGATGGCTCTGCTCGCCGTGGGGCATCGGCCGACCGATGACACGCCGGCGGGGCAGGTCTTGCGCAAGGCGTTGGATTATCTGCTGGCGGCCAAGCGCCAGGATCCGACCGGCTATTATGGCAGCAGTGACGATTCGCGGATGTACGGGCACGGGATTATGACGCTGGTGCTGGCGGAGATGTTGGGCATGGGGGTGGATGCGCGCCAGGATGCATTGATCCGGGAGCGTTGTCAGAAAGCGGTGGATCTGATAGTGCGAGCGCAGAAGGTGGCGAAGTCCGAAAAATTTAAAGGGGGATGGCGTTATTTACCGGGGAATACTGACGCTGATCTCTCGGTCACGGTCTGGCAGGTCATGGCGTTGCGGGCCGCGAAGAATGCGGGGTTGACCGTGCCGAAGGATACCATCGACGAGGCCATTGACTATCTCAAACGCAGCTATGCATCCCCGCGCGATAAAACCGGGCGGATTGAGAATTTCAAAAGTGGCTTTGCTTACCAACCGGGCAGCGGTCCCACGTATGCGATGGCTGCGGCTGGATTGCTGGCGCTGCAGGTTTGTGGGGATTATGACGCGCCGGAATTAACGGGGACCACCGATTGGTTACAGGAGTTCAAACCCAAGACCGCCAGTGGCACCTATTTTTACTACGGAACGTACTACTACGCGCAAGGGATGTATCAGCGGGGTGAGACGGCCGCCCGCGCTGCGCAAACGTACGTCGAACGGCTGCTGCTGGCCGAACAGAAAGAGGATGGACGGTGGCAGGGGGCGGGCGAATATGCATCGCCGATTTACGGGACGGCCCTAGCCATCCTGAGCCTGTCGGTCCGGCACCATTTTCTACCGATTTATCAGCGGTAAGAGTCATTCTTGAGGGGCGTAAATCCGCCCACCGCAATCCTGCGGCAAGCGTGGCACGCAAACCAGAGCGTATTTGAAAAATCGGCGAACGAGTTTTCCAGCTCGTTCCCGGGAGCGTGTATTCAACAAACGAGCTGGAAGTCCGAGACGGACTCGCGACTCCTGTCGGAGCTCAGGGTGACAAATTCTGAAATGGTGGTAGTGCGCAGATGCGCCCGCGCGCGACTTGACGCTGCTACCCAACACCAACGCCTTGTCATTCTGATCCCGCAGTCGCGGGAGAAGAATCTCTGTCGTTTGTTCTAACCCCAAACCTTCGCTGTTGTGCGTCGGTTTGCGGAGAACCGAGTCTCGTCGGCTCCCAGACCGCACACTCCGATTGACCACGCTGTGGTATCTCCTGTCTTGGGTCGGGTCGGTCGGCGGTCAGGCGACCGTGGCGGACCGAACGACGTGGTCTGGAGACTGACGCCGAACAGCAGGTCAGGGGCACCCTTACCCAACAATCAGGGTGAGTCCCGGTTGACGGATGGCCGGTGGTTCGATTAGACTTCTCATATAGACAATGACCACAGAAGCGCAAAGCTTGCCGGTCTTGGTGGTGGACGATAGCCCGGCTGACCAAAAATTGACCGCAATTCACTTGCGGGCGGCTTGGCCATTTGAGCGGACGTTACAGCTCGAATTTGCCGCTGATGGCGTGGAAGCCTTGGATAAGTTACGCACGAAACATTTTACGTTCGTGGTGTTGGACTGGAGCTTGCCGGTGCTTGGACAGGGCGAGGTTTTGCGGCAGCTACGCCAAAACAAGATCCGGATCCCGGTCGTGGTAATTTCTGGTGTGGGGCGCGAGGAGATCAATGCTGATCTCGATGCGCTTCAGGCGGCATTTTTGAGCAAAAACGAAATGAACGCGGACACATTCTGGTCGGCCATTTCTTATTCGTTGAAGTTGCTCGACTTTAAATCATCGCGTTTTGACGTAACCGAGTCCGGTCCGACCGCTTCACCGAAATAATCAACACGCGGTCAGAGTTCAACAATCCGCACGCCGGTTTTGATTTGCGTTGGCGTCAATTGATACAACGCGTCGAGCAACTCGCTGCGGAACGAGCCGGGGCCGCGCGCCCGGCGCGCCGCGTGTTCTGCTGCCAATCCGTAACAGGCGAGCGCAGCGGCTGTGGCAACGAGCGGATCGGGTGTGACCGCGCAAAAAGCCGCAATGGCGGTGGTGGCCATGCAGCCGCTGCCGGTAATCGTCTGCAACAAGGCGTGGCTATTATCGATGCCGAGTTCGCGCCGGCCATCGGAAACGAAATCGCGGGGGCCGGTGATGGCGACAACGGTCGCAGAGCGCTGCGCCAGGTTTTTTGCGACACGGATCGGCTCGGCGACGCCGGTCACGGAATCCACACCTCGCACCGCGCCGCCGGCGCCGGCCAATGCGCCAATCTCGCCAGAGTTGCCGCGGATGACCGTGAGGCGGAGCGATTTCAAGAAGCGCCGTCCCGTGGTGGTGCGCAGTTTAGTCGCCCCGACGCCCACCGGATCATAAATAATCGGGACCCCAATTTGGTTGGCCCGGCGGCCGGCGATCAGCATGGCCGTGACCCAGTCGGCGGCCAAGGTGCCCGGATTCAAGACCAGCGCATTGGCCATCCCCACCATTTCCGCGACTTCCGGCTGGGCATGGGCCATGACCGGCGTCGCGCCGAGTGCCAGGGTGGCATTGGCGGTATCATTCATGACGACAAAATTTGTAATGTGATGAACCAAGGGGTGGCGCTCGCGGAGGCGCGTGAGCAGTTCACTGCAGATCACACCCCAGTGGGTTGGTCGAGTGGTTGCCATGAATTCATTCCTATTCGCAAACTGGGGCCGTGGTCAACAGATTCCCGATGGTTTTTCAACGCGAGATCGGGTATTGAACGCACCCAATGATGCATTGTTTTAAACTCAGCATTCGCCAGTGCGCCGGACTGCTGGTTGGGAGCTGGCTCGGAGTCTTGCTCCCCGGCGCGGCTTGGGCGGGCCCGCCGTCCGCGAGGACACTCGGGGCGGATCACAAAATCCAGGCAGCGAGCGTGCTGTTGGTGGAGGCGGCCACGGGGCGGGTTTTGTTCAGTCGGAACCCCACCCTGGCGCTGCCGCCGGCGAGCACCGTCAAACTGCTGACCGCGCTCTTGGTGGCCGAGCGCACCCGACTGCAGGGAGCGGTCGTCATTGCGCCGGCGGACACGCTCGTCGAGCCCAGCCGCATTCCGTTGCAAGCGGGCGAGACCGTGTCGGTGAAAACCCTGGTGCAATCTTTGCTGATCGGCTCGGATAATGATTCGGCGTTGGCGTTGGCGCGGCAGACCGGCGGGTCGGTGCCAAATTTTGTGGCGCTGATGAATGCCCGGGCGGCGGAATTGGGCTGTGCCAATAGTTTGTTCAAAAATCCGAATGGGTTGCCGGCGTCCGGCCAGGTGACGACTGCCCGGGATTTGTTGAAAATATTTGAGGCGGTGCTGGCCGTGCCGGTCTTGCGTGAAATTTGTCAGACGCCCCGATTGGCACTCCGGACTGCGGTCGGTCTGCAAACTCTCAAGAACCACAATAAGCTGTTGGGCGTTTACCCCGGGATGGGGCCGGCCAAAACGGGCTGGACGATCCGGTCGCGCCACACCTTTGCGGCGGCGGCCACGCGCGACGGTCAGGAACTCCACCTGATCCTGTTGCAGAGCGCGAATAAATGGGCGGATGCCACGGCGCTGTTCGATTTCGGATTCCAGCAATTGCGCCGGGAACGGGGCGCGGTTCATTCCAAGAATTATTCCGCGGCGCGGTGAGTTCTGCCCGGGCGGTCAGGGGGTGCTGGAGAGCTCCAATTCGCGGAGCTTGGGACCCACGACCGCGCTGAGTGGACCGCTGGCCCACCCGAGCGTGGCGCCAAAGCCGATCAGGACAATCACCAGCACGAGGAAGCCCCAGAAATGGTGGCGCTCGAAATTTTTCAAGGCCGGCGCATACGCGATCAAGCCAATGACGCTCGTGACCACAATGACGGCATCGACACTTGCCCGCTGCCAATAGCTCCCCCCGAGGTGCAGCCACATCCCGAATTCGTCGAATGTCAGCGCCAGCGCCAGTCCATAGAGGAGCGCCACGATTTCGGCGGGCCGGCCATCCGGTCGGGCAAAGATGCTGTAGCCGCCGACGGCGGCGAGCAGGAAGATCCCATAATTGAGATGGTGCACGTGGGTGCCCTGGAGATAGAAGAATAAATTCGGCATCCGGTGCGACATGATCAGGAAGACCACTGCCCGGGCGATGATAAAGGTCACGACAAACGCAAACAGCGTTCGTTGCGCCAGGCGATTAAATGTTTCAGGATGAAGTGTGGATTGCGGGCTCACAATTGGCAATTTAGGATAATCGTGGGCGTGATTCAAGGTTGCACCGGAGGTTCAAATTCACGGGTCAGAATTATTTGTGATGCGAACGGCAGGCTCGAGACAGCCCGCCCCGAGGAAATCCGGGTCGTTGTTGGGATGACAATCACACCGATCCCATGCGGGCACGACGGCTGATGGGGGGGCGCATGGAATAAAGTCGTTCTCGGTCTGGCGATTGCGTTATATCCATCGCGCATGATGAATTTGTTGATCTGTGGAGTCCGGCGATGAGCGACAGGGCGAACCTGCGCGCACTCCTGCGCAACGGGCCGTTCACCCGGTATATTGCGGGCGAGGCGATCTCGATGACCGGCACATGGATGCAGGTCATGGCGCAAGGTTGGGTCATGGCGAGCCTGACCCAGCGAGCTGTGATGCTGGGGATGGTCAATTTTGCGATGGGGATTCCGATGATCGCGCTGTCGCTGGTCGGGGGAACATTGGCGGACCGCTACAGCAAGCGGAACATTCTGCTGTTGACCCAAGTGGCGCAGATCGTGTGCGCCGTCACGCTCGGAGCGTTGGTGGCGACCGGCCACGTCCGCATCTGGCAGATCATTGCCATCGCCTTCATGCTGGGAATTTCCGCCGCATTCGAAATGCCCGCGGCTTCCGCACTGATCCCGGAATTGGTCGGCAAAGACCGGATTGCCACAGCCGTGGGAATCGACCGGGCGATCTTTCACGGCACCCGGCTGATTGGGCCGGCGTTGGCGGGGTATGTGATGGCCAGGTTTGGGACAGCGGCCGCTTTTTATGCCAATGCTTTTTCCTTCGTTGCGCTCATCGCTGCACTGGTTTCGATCCGCCTGCCCGCGGCAGCTGCCGCGGGGGACGAGCCGCACCGGCGGGGTGGAATCAAAGCCGGTTTCACCTATGTGCGTTCCGATAAACCGACGCTCGCGATGATTGCCCTGCTGGCGGCAACAGTGATCTTCGTGTTTCCCTGTTTCAGTGTGATTCTGCCGTTGTATGCCAAGAATATTCTTCAGATCGGCCCGGACAAGTTGGGGTTGTTGATGGGAATCTCGGCCATCGGCGGGCTGACTGGTTCCGTTGGTTTGCTGGGCATCCCGCAGCAGCGACGGCGCGGGGTGCTGCTGGTTGCGATCGTTGGCATTGCTGCGGGTTTGACAGGCCTGGCGACCGCCCAGCGGTTTGCCGTGGCGGCTGGATCGCTGGTGCTGCTGACGCTGGGCGTCTCCACGCTTGGCGGGCTGACCAATACCATCGTACAAGAACGTGCACCCGGCCCGATGCGAGGCCGGGTTTCAGCCATTGTCGGCCTGAGTTTCTTCGGGTTGATGCCGTTTGCGGGGTTGGGACTCACCAGTTTGGCGGACGGCATCGGGATTCGGCTGGCGATGCTGGTCGCCAGTGGCAGCTATTTCGCTGTGGCGCTTGCCGTTTTGCTGAGCGTTGGCCATCACATCCAGGAAGCACCTGTGCCGATCGTACCGAGCGAAAAACAACAGCCGGATTCCGCGCCTTGAGTGTTTCCGGGTGGGCCGGGAGTGGCGGGCGGGTGCGGAACGAACGATTTTGAATGTTTGCCAGGGACGATGTCAGAATTGGAGGCGTTTTCCAGTTCACACGTGCAAAAAATGCAACCAACTTTTTTGGCCATTTTAATCAAGCCGGCGAAGTTTTTTTTGGGCTTTCAAAAAATTTTCTTGCACCAAAAATCTCGGTCGCTATGCTGCACTCTGCATTAGGCGAAGTGTGGGTAAGTGAGTGATTGTGAATAACTTGTTAATAGCTTGGATTGCCAGGCTGCGGCTTGGCCGAGTTGAGTGCGAGTACCAGGCGAAGATTTTGGATCGATTCACATCTCTCTAGCGTTGCGAGCGCAGTGGAGGCTGTTTTTTGGTGGTTACGAGCCGGTATAGAAGCCGGACTGATTTTTTCTCCGTAACCGCCGGTGATTGTTTTGGCGAGGCCTCGCCATGCGCTTGATCGTCCCGCACCTCCGTCCGAGCAAGAAATTAATTCGAATGGAGAATTGTCAATTGTTTGTGAATAACTTTGGATGGTTGTCGTTGGAGCAGGCATGACGCGAGGTCACGATCAGCTTTGGAAAGATGCCTGTCAGACCTTGCAGGGGATGTTGTCGGCGGACCTGTTTGCGCGGTGGTTTGCCCCCATCCGGTCTGTGGAAATCAAGGACGACGCGCTGGTACTTGGCGTCGCCAATGACTTCACGCAGATTTGGTTGCAGGATAATTTTTTATCGCTGGTCCGGGAAGCTGTGAACCGGACGGCCAAAGTTCCGGTGCGCGTTAAATTTGTTGTCGACCCCCACGCCACGCGATCCGGAGCGGCGACGGTGAAACCACGGACGGATGTGGCTGTCCGCTCGGCGCTCGATGTCAGGCTCAACCCCCGGTACACTTTCGATTCATTTGTGGTCGGCCCGAACAATAGTTTTGCGCATGCGGCTGCACTGGCCGTTGCCCAATCGCCGGCCAAAGCTTACAACCCGTTTTTCATGTATGGTGGGGTGGGGCTCGGCAAGACCCATCTGATGCAGGCGATTGGCCATTGTGCGGCCACGAGTGGGAAGTCGAGCAAAGTCTGCTACGTGACCTCTGAACAATTTCTGAACGAGTACATTCAGTCGATCCAGACCGCCACGATCACCAAGTTCCGCAAGAAATATCGGCAGGTGGATGTGCTCTTGATCGATGACATCCAGTTCCTGGGCGGCAAAGAGCGGATGCAGGATGAGTTTTTCCATACGTTCAACAGCCTGTTCGATGGCCACAAGCAAATCGTGCTCTCCAGCGATCGGCCCGCGGCCGAAATTGCGAATCTGGAAAGCCGGTTGGTTTCGCGCTTCGAATGGGGGCTTGTTACCGAGCTCCAGCCGCCGGCCTTGGAGACGCGCATTGCGATTGTCAAAAAGAAAGCCGCCGAGCTGGCTGTGAATATTCCCGATCCAATTGTCGAGTATCTGGCCGAGCGGATTCGGACCAATATCCGCCGGTTGGAAGGGGCGTTGATCCGGCTCGCGGCGCATGTGTCGTTTACAGGCACGGAAATTACCATCGCCCTGCTCGAAACGCTGTTGCGCGATGCGCTGCATGAGGAAGCCAAGCGCACGGTGACCGTGGATCTTATTCAGCGCAAAGTCGCTGAACATTTTGACATCCGATTGGCGGATATGACGAGTCGGCGCCGCCCCCAAAACGTGGCGTTTCCACGGCAGGTTGCCATGTATTTGAGCCGGACGTTGACCGATCGGTCGCTGATGGATATTGGGGAAAGCTTTGGCGGCCGCGACCATGGCACGGTCATGCATGCGTGCCGGCTGGTTGAAGCCAAGTTGACCGCTGACCCACGGCTTCGGCAAACGGTGTTACATCTCCAGACGGCGTTGCAGCGCTAATGATCATCCGTCGGTAGTGAATCTCACCTGCTGACTCTGGCAACGGTCCTGTTTTCGACATTTCACGGGGCTCGCTCATTTGATTGGGCGCACTGTTTCTCTTTCTCGTTTCGCTTCTCATTCGAGCTGCGCTTTCTCTGACCTGACAACTTGTCGTTATTGAGTCTCATTTTGACAGTTTGTCAACAATCGATGTGTTAACCAGTTGCAATTTTGGCTGATGTAATACTTGAATTCCACTTGTGGACAAAGTGTTACAGGCTAGTGATATTTATTGGCACAAGTGTTGCGAATAGAAAAATCCATAAATCAGTTAGGCGAGGGATTTCCGCGAATCTCAAAACTCAAATTAGATTCTTAAAGTGCTAAAATGCAATCATTTATGATTTGCATTTTCGTATTAATTAGCCTGAACCGCCGGTATTGCTTTTACGCCTTGCCAAACCAATGGACACCCGACCAATGAAAATGAATCCTCACCTTTGTGGAGTGCAATCTGCGAGTAACCAATCCACCATCCGCCAGCAGGTCCGGTTGGTCTGGCGCGGCTGGGTTGGGCTGGCAGTGGTCATGGGATTGTTGTTGGGCAGCTCTGCTGCCGAGGCGCAATACTCGGGCAACAGCCAAACCAACATGATCAGCGGCGTGATCAGCAATTGGACCGGTAATTACATCGTCGGAAATACTAATACTTCGCGGGATGTTCTGATTGTCACGAACGCGGGGGTGCTGAATGTTTCTGCGATTGCTTACATCGGCAAGTTTACCAGTAACAATGTGGGTATCGTCACCGGGCCCGGTTCTATCTTGAGCAACAGCAGCACCTTCTACATTGGCCAATATGGCTCCCGCAACAGTCTGACGATTGCCAACGGCGGCCTCGTCTACAACAAGACCGCCGGTAACATCGGCGCCTATACCTGGGCGAGCTACAACTCGGTCACCGTCACTGATCCCGGTTCTGTTTGGAGTAACAATACCGCCATCTACGTCGGCTACACCAGCAGCGGCTGGGGCGGTGCCTACAACACGCTGACCATTACCAATGGGGGCGCGGTGTTTGTCCCAATGATCAGAATTGGTGGCAGCACACACACCAGCAATAATGTGGTCACCATCAGTAGCGGCATCCTGGCAGTCAATAGCATCCAGAATTACGACGGATCCGATCAGTTGGTCGTTGCTGGCGGCACGCTCCAGCCGTATAGCACCAATGGTGCTTGGTCGGCAGTCATGGTGGTTAGCAACGTGGTGACGCTGAATACTGTGGATCTGGGCGGTCAGCCCCGCACCAACACCCTCTCCAGCACGGTTGCCGGCGCCGGCGTGATGAACATTACCGGCGCGGGTGTGTTGCGCTGGAATGGCACCGCGACCGGCGGCAGTGTGATCAATGTGACAAACGGCACGACGCTCGCTGGGAACGGTTCAGCCGCTACCGTGCAGATTCAATCGAATGCCACGCTGGCGGCAGGCATACCGCTGGGTACCTTGACCGCGACGAACCTGACGTTGGTGGGCGGAGCGGCGTTGCAAGTCCAGCTCAACGCGCCGACCGGTACCAAGGGTGTGGATTGGAATCTGCTCAGTGTCAACGGGCCGGTCACGCTCAGCGGTATTTCCAGTGGTGCGCCGCTGACAGTGAATGTGATGAACAGCGGCGGGCTGGATGGTGTGAATCTACCGGTGGCCACGCGGAGCTGGGACTTTCTGGATGCTACGGGCATCACTGGGTTTGACTCCAATGCCGTTACGATCACCACCACGGGTCTGGCGAGCTGGACCAACGGCATTTGGTCGGTCGTGCAAGGCGGCAACAGCCTCCAACTGAACTATATTTTACCGCCAGCCACGATCAGTGTTGCAGCGAACCCGTCCGCGGCGGGGGCGGTAACTGGTGGCGGCACCTATGCCCCCGGTACCAATGTGGTGTTGACCGCGACGGCTTCCAACGGCTGGGTGTTTGCGAGTTGGAGCGACAGTACGACGAACAACCCGCACACCATCACAGTGCCGGTGACGAACATCACGTACACGGCAAATTTTGTCGTGGCCGCGACGGTCACGGGCAACAGCAGCACAAATGCCGGCGGCACGGTCACGGGCGGCGGGATTTACGCCGTCGGCGGCACCGCGGTGCTGACGGCGACACCCTCGAATGGCTGGGGGTTTGTGGGATGGGACACGGGTGTGACCAACAATCCGTATGCAATCACGGTGCCGGCCTCGAACATCACCTATACAGCTAAGTTTGTTTTGCTGGCGCAATTAACCACTCTGTACACATTTACTGGCGGCAACGATGGGGGCCTTCCCTGGGGAGCGCTTACGCTCTCGGGTGATGGCTCGCTGCTCTACGGGATGACGGAGAACTATGGTACCAACCTTTATTACGGCACGGCGTTTTCCCTGGGCACCAACGGGGCTTTCACGACTCTGCACGCATTTACTGGCGGCGATGATGGGGGAAATGCGTACGGCGCGCTGACCCGCTCAGGAGATGGCACGACACTTTTCGGGGTAACTTCGAGTGGCGGTGCCAGCAATGCCGGCACGGCGTTCGCCCTGGGCACCAACGGGGTCTTGACGACTCTGTATGCATTTACTGGCGGCAATGATGGCAGCGATCCGGTGGGTTCTTTGACACTTTCGGGCGACGGCACGACGCTCTACGGCATGACCTACCAAGGCGGTGTCAGCAATGCCGGCACGGCGTTTGCATTGGGCACCAACGGGGTCTTGACGACTCTGTACGCATTTTCTGGCGGCAATGATGGGGGCTACCCCAATGGTTCAGTGACGCTTTCAGGAGATGGCACGACGCTCTATGGAATGACTAAGAACGGTGGCAGCAACTCGGTTGGCACGGCGTTTGCCCTAGGCACCAACGAGGTCTTGACGACTCTGTACGTATTCTCGGGTGGCAATGATGGAGGGTTACCCAATGGCTCGTTAATCCTGTCTGGGAACGGCACGACACTCTACGGGATGACTCAAAACTATGGCGCCAACGGATACGGCACGGTTTTCGCGCTGGGCACCAACAGGGTTTTCACGACCCTGTACGCATTCACCGGTGGCAGGGATGGCGGCATCCCCAAGGGGGATCTGACGTTTTCGACTGACGGCACGACGCTCTATGGAATGACTGCGGCGTGGAGTGGCGGCGGTGGTAGCAGTGATGGTCTGATCTTCCAGATGAATCTTGATGGCAGCGGTTTCAAAACCTTGTACTCATTTTCCGGTGGCAGTGATGGGAGCGATCCGGAAGGCTCGTTAATCCTGTCCGGGGACGGCGCCACGCTCTATGGGATGACTCGCAGCGGGGGTGACTATAGTGACGGCACAGCGTTTGCCTTGGTCCTTGTGCATCAAACGCCCCAAGTGGCGATCAGTGTCACGGCGAACCCGGCTGATGGTGGGACTGTGACCGGTGGCGGCGTCTATGCCGCCGGCACCAATGTGGTGTTGACGGCAATCGCCTCGAATGACTGGGTGTTTGCGAGTTGGAGCGATGGGAGCACGGATAATCCGCATTCGCTCACGGCGCCACAGACAAACATTACGTATACGGCCAACTTTGCAGTTTCAAATTGCACGTACGCGGTTGCGTTCAGCAGTACGAATGTGGTGGCGGGTGCCAGCAGCGGCAGTGTGAATCTGACGGCTGGGACCGGTTGCGCGTGGACGGCAACAAACAACGTCAATTGGCTGTCGATCACCGGTGGCAGCAGTGGAACCGGCAACGGCACGATCAGTTATACGGTGGCGAATAACACTGGTAACTGTACCAATCGGATTGGGACTTTAACCATCGGCGGTCAGACTTTCACGGTGACGCAAGCAATCGGGAGCGGTAGCTATAGTTTGGCTGTCACGAGCACAAATGTGGCGGCAAGTGCTGGCAGTGGCAGTGTGAATCTGACGGCCGGGACCGGTTGCGCGTGGACGGCAACAAATAACGTCAATTGGCTGTCGATCACCGGTGGCAGCAGCGGAACCGGCAACGGCACAGTCAGTTACACGGTGGCGGCTAACACTGGTAATTGTACCAATCGAACTGGCACGATCACAGTCGGAGGTCAGACTTTCACGGTGACGCAAACGACTGGGACCGGCAGTTATAGTTTGGCGGCCGCGAGTACGAATGTCTTGGCCGCTGCTGGAGCTGGCAGCGTCGGAATTACGGCAGGCGTTGGTTGCACTTGGACAGCGACCAGCAACACAAATTGGTTGCATACGACAAGTACCGGGACCGGGAGCGGGACGATCAGCTACACCTTTGACACGAATCTGACCGTCACGGCACGGAGTGGGACGATCACGGTTGGCGGGCAGACGTTCACGGTGAGCCAGGTGGCGTCGGCGTCGGCAACGATCACGGTGCTGGCCAATCCGGTAAACGGCGGGACTGTCAGCGGGGCCGGCACGTATGTCGTCGGTTCCACACAGTCGATTACCGCGACAGTCAGCAATGGCTGGATCTTCACCGGTTGGAGCGATGGCGGTAACACCCAAAGCCCGCGCACAATCACTGTGCCGGCGACGAATTTTACGTACACGGCCAACTTCGCCGTCAATCAATTCACCTACACGACGAATAACGCCGTCATCACGATCACCGGCTATACCGGCACCAATGGTGTGGTTGTCATTCCCAACGCGATTAATGGTTACCCGGTTACCAGTCTTGGCAACAGTGCTTTCCAAGACAAAACCAATCTGACCAGCGTGACGATTCCCAATAGCGTCACCAGTATTGGGTATTTTGTATTCCAACGCGATACCAGCCTTGCCACCATCACGCTGCCCGCCAGCGTCACCAGTATTGGGAACTATGCGTTCGCTGTCTGCACCAGCCTGACCAATTTCGTGATTCCCGCCAGCGTCACCAGCATCGGGGGCAATGTATTCCAAGGCTGCTATGGTCTCCGCACGATCACGGTCGATCCGGCGAACCTCGCCTATAGTAGTCTGGCCGGGGTCTTGTTCAACAAGAGCCAGACCACGCTCCTCGTCTACCCACCTGGGATGGTTGGCAGCTATACGATTTCCAACAGCACCACCAGTATTGGTGGCTACGCGTTCCGTTACTGCACCAACCTGACTGGTGTCACGATTCCCTCCAGCGTCACCAGTCTCGGGACGTCGGCGTTTGATGGCTGCTCCTCCCTGACCAGTATCACGATCCCCAACAGCGTCCAAAGTATTGGCGACTCTGCATTCTACCAGAACGTTGGCCTGACCAACGTTACGATTGGCACCAATGTCGCCAGCATCGGAAAGGATGCGTTCGATTCCTGCACCAGCCTGACCAATTTCGTGATTCCCGCCAGCGTCACCAGCATCGGGGGCAATGTATTCCAAGGCTGCTATGGTCTCCGCACGATCATGGTCGATCCGGCGAACCTCGCCTATAGTAGTCTGGCGGGGGTCTTGTTCAACAAGAACCAGACCGTGCTCATTGCCTGCCCATGCGCCCTTGTCTCCGTCAGCTACACGGTTCCCGCCAGCGTCACCAGTATTGGTGGCTACGCGTTCTTATACTGCACGCACCTGACCAATGTCACAATTTCCGCCAGCGTCACCAATATCGGAGACTCTGCATTCGTTAGTTGTTGGGGATTGACCAGAGTTTATCTTCAGGGGAACGCTCCCAGTCTTGGCGCAGGTGCGTTTGGCAATCTCGGCAGATATGGTACGACCGCCTATTACATACCGGGAACCACTGGCTGGACCAATCCGTGGGGCGGTTTAACGACCGCTGTCTGGCAAGCAACCGTGGCGGTTGCGGCCAATCCCGCCAATGGCGGTACGGTGAGTGGGGCCGGTAGTTATGGGGTGGGCACCAACGTATCGATCACGGCGAGCGCGAACGCGGGTTGGACGTTCACCAGTTGGAGTGATGGTGGCGCCCAGACGCACACCATCACCGTGCCGGCGACGAACTTCAGCTATACAGCGAATTTTAGTGCTTGCACCTACACTTTGACAGCCAGCAGTACGAATGTCGCCACCAGTGCCGGCAGTGGCAACGTGGGTGTGACCACGTTGGATGGTTGTAGCTGGAGCGCGGTTAGCAGCACGAATTGGATTCAGACGTCGAGCAGCGGGGCCGGCAGTGGGACCATTAATTATACCTTGAGCGCGAATCCGGCCGGGCTGGCGCGCAGCGGGACGATCACGGTGAACGGGCAGACGTTCACGGTCAACCAGGCGGCGGGAACTTGTGCCTATTCGTTGACAGCCAGCAGTACGAATGTCACCGCCAGTGCTGGCAGTGGCAACGTGGGTGTGACCACGTTGGACGGTTGTATATGGAGCGCGGTCAGCAGCACAAATTGGATTCAGACGACGAGTAGTGGTACCGGTAATGGCACGGTGAGCTATGCGGTGGATGCGAATCCGGCCGGGCTCACGCGCAGTGGCACGATCACCGTCAATGGCCAGACGTTCACAGTCAGCCAGGCGGCGGCGACTTGCACCTACACCTTGGCGGCGACCAGCACAAATGTGACGGGCCCCGGCAGCGGCAGTGTGGGGTTGACCACATTGCCCGGTTGCGCCTGGACCGCGACGAGCACGACGAACTGGATTCAGACTACCAGCAGCGGGACCGGCAGCGGGACGATTAATTATACCTTTGTCGCCAATCCAACCGGGCTGGAGCGCAGCGGGACGATCACCGCGAACGGACAAACATTCACGATCACGCAGACGGCACAAATCGTCCCCACCAGTCTCAGCGGGTCAGTGACCAATGCGAGCACTGGGGCGCGACTGGGCGGGGTCGCCGTGAGCTTGGGCAGTCAACAGGTCACCACCGATCCAAATGGGAATTACCAATTCAGCAGCCTGACTTGTTCGACGACGACCTTTGCCGTGACTGCCAACGGTTACGCCGGTATTTATTTACCGGCCTACACGCCGACCTGCCAGAGCTCCAATATTTTGAATGTCGGACTGACCGTTGCCACGACCACGTTCGGCGGCCAGGTCATTGATTTTAATTTCAATTCCGGCGCGGGCATTTCCAACGCGGGTGTCTATTGGGGGAGCTTGAGCGCCGGGACCGGCAATAATGGCAATTACCAGGTGAGCAACGCGCCGTGTCTCCAGACGACAAATTTGATTGTCCAGGCGCCCTTTTACGATTCGTACAAGCAGCCCTACACCCCGGGTTGCAGCGGCACGAATGTCCTGCTCGTGTATCTGAGCCGGAGCATTGCCAACCTGACGGGCACGGTGTGGAATGCGCAGACCCAAGGGGGGATTTCCAATGCGCTTGTGGTTTGTGGAACCGTGAGCGCGTTGACGGATACCAATGGCGCGTACACGCTCCAAAGTTACTGTGGTACGTGGCCGTTGATTGTGAGCAGCCCCATTAGTCAGACTTCGACCGGCTCGGTCACGGTCAACAATTTCGGGACCAACGTGGCGAACGTGTGGCTGGCTCCCAATCCGACGACGTTGGGCGGGCAGGTGATCGGCTCCGCGACCAGTGCGGGGCTGCCGAATGCGGCTGTCAGTTGGGGGAATTACCACACGGCGACGGATGCCAATGGCCGGTACCAGTTTGGTGCGGTGGACTGCAATCTGGCGAAATTGGTGGTGACCTGTCCGGGCTATCAATCGTCCACGCAAAACTATGCGGCAGTTTGTGGCCAGGCCAGTGTCGTGAACGTGCCGCTGACACCCGCGAATTTAGTGGTTACGAATGTCTGGGCGACCCAGCAGGCGGGCAATACCGTCGCCATTTCCTACAACCTGGTGAATCCATTCGGGCAACCGGTCAACGTGGCCGTTGCGGTTTCGACCAACAACGGTCTGACGTTTAACCTGCCGGCGGTTACCTTCACGCCGACGAACGGTTCGGCGGTCACGCCGGGTAATAATCGGAGTATTACCTGGGCGGCTGCGGCCGACTGGAATAATCAAATATCGGCGGCCATGGTGTTCCGCGTCACAGCGACCGGGAGCGGCCAGACCAGCGCCGCAGTTTCGCCCGCCACGACGATCAGCACTCTGAGCAGTAACGCGCCGCCCCTGATCACGGACGTGACGACGACCGAGACGTATGCCGATCAAACGCCGTATGTCCGCGGGATTTATTCCAATGGATCCCAGCGGGCCTTTTTCCTCAATGGCGTTCCCGGCGTGATTCATCTCCAGGTGCACACCGCTTGGAATGGCCATGGACCCACCCAATTCCAAGTGATCGGGACGCGCACCAGTTTCACCCAGGCGGCGACCAATGCGACGATCACAATCGATCTGGGCAGTGATTTGAACAGCGGGGCGGCGTTGAATATCGTGGCGGCTGCCGCGGATGGCACGAAGTCGGCCCCGTTCCGTGTCAACTTGGATGTGATTCCGGTGCCGCCGGGAATTCCGTTGCCAGGGTTGATCTTTAATCCCGCCCTGAGTTGTTACACAATTCCAAACTTTAACGTGGTTGAAGGTGTGGCGGTGTCGGGGGCGACAACGATTCCGGTCCAGGGCCCGGATGTTCCCGGCCAAACGGGCGCTTCATTCCAGAGCCAGTGGGCATTGGCCGGGACCATGGGTTTGGATGGTTCGTATTCCGCCAATTTGCAACCCGCGGCTTCGACTGACAATTGGAGCATGGCCGGGTTTGCGGTCAAGCCCACGGTCACGGCGGGAGTGCAAGGCCAGTGGCAGCCGAGCCAAAACACCTTCAGCGAAAGCGGTTCCGCCACCATCGCCGCGCATTATCAGGTCGCGACCGTAGTCAAACCGTCCGTGGTCGGCTTGTTGTTGCCGGCGACCCTCAAAGGCTATGTCACGGCCAATCAAGTCGCGGGTTTGACATTCTCGGATAATTCGACCAATGGCTGGCAGTTCAGCGGCAGCTTCCCGGTTTCGTTGGCGCTCGCGGTGGACAACAGCCTCGGTTATGATTGGAATAACGCGCAGATCTCCATCGTCGGCTCGATTACCGCCGGATTTAATTACCCCCAATCGCTGTTCGTCAGCGGGGTTAGTTTTACGATCGCCTCCGTGGTCAAGCAGCAGTCACTGGTGTGGGTGTGGGGATCGCAGCAGCCCCCGGTCTCTACCTATTTTTCGATGCAGCCCGGCACCACCGCGGACCAATTCCGTCAGGAATTATCCAAGCGCATTGCGCTGGCGCTGCCGAAACGTCCGCCGACTTCCGCATTCCAGTTGATGTCGCGGGACTATCAACACCGGCCGGTCGCCATCAAACAGCGCGCGGGATTGGTGCGCGGGCGCAGCGCCCAACGCCAGGATTTGGTGGCGGCGAGTGCCGGTGTCATTACGCGAAATGTGTTTCCCCAGTCGCAGCCCCAGTTGGGCGTGAGCGGGACGAATGAAGTGCTCTTGTGGGTGCGGGATAATCCGGCCCGGTCGACCGAAAACTGCATGGAATTGGTCTGGCAGAGCCGGCAGGGCGCGAGTTGGTCCAGTCCGTTGCCCGTGTGGGACAACGGCACCGGCGATGCGGAGCCGGTGTGCGGCGTGCTTTCCAACGGGACAATGTTGGCTGTTTGGCAGAAACAAGCCAGCCTATTGCCGGCCGGCACAAGTTTGGGTGCGGCCTTGACCAACACGGTGATTGCGACCGCGTTGTACGATCCGGCCACGGGATTGTGGACCACGGCCAACCTGACCAGTCCCAACGGTTGTCAGCACACTCCCCATCTGGCGGTGGCGCCCGATGGCACGGCGCTGGTGACGTGGATTGGCAATGCCAGTGATGACACATTGGGATCGGCCGCAGCGCCCAACACGATATTTGCGCAACGCTGGAATGGATCGGGTTGGGATCCGGTCACCGTGCTCGCGGCCAATGTCCCGATGCTGCAAAATTCCACGGTTGCCTACGATGGCAGCCATGGGGTTTTCATTGCCACCGTGGATGGGGACGACGATGAAACCACGCAGGGCGATCAAGAATTGTATGGGGCGACCTTTGCCGATGGATCTTGGAGCGCGTTCACCCGCCTGACCCAGAACGCAGTTCAAGATACCAAACCGCAAGCGCGGTACGATAGCACCGGCCGCTTGTTGGTGGCGTGGTATCAAGGCAGCAATATTGTGATGCGAGCCGGCGATCTGAATTTGCAGGCCGCGACGGTGGTGGCGAAGCTGGACGGCAATTTGTCCTCCCAGGATTTCACATTGATCACCGGCCCGCAGGGGCAGATTTCCATGGTCTGGGAAGATGTGGCGGCGGATGGCAGCGGGCCGGGACCCAATTTGGTGAACTACGATCCCACGCTGCAAGCCTGGAGTTTGCCGCTGCGATTATTTACCATGCCGAACGAATTGGATCGCGCATTCAGTGGCGCGTATGCGACCAATGGCGCATTGCAGTTGGCGTACAATGCCGTGGACGTGACGCCGAATGGCGACACGCCGCAATTCGGGCAAGTGGACCTGATGGCTCTGGATTATCTGATTGGCCGCGATCTGGCGGTGTTCGCCAGTGACATCAGTGTCGCGCCGACGGCCGTGCCCGGGCAGCCGGTCACGCTCTCGGCGATCATCCGGAATATCGGTGAATATGGGGCCGCGAATGTGGCCGTGGGCTTCTACGATGGCGACCCGGGCAACGGGGGCCAGCGGATCGGCAGTTTGCAAATCATTCCTGGTGTTTTCGTGGCCGGTACCAATGCCACCGTCCAGGTGCCTTGGATTGTGCCCAACGACAACGTCAGCCACACGGTTTATGTCGTGGTGGATCCCGCCCTGGCCCAGGTCGATCGTAACCGGGCGAATAACACCGCGACGTTGTCCGTGCTGGCCCCGGATTTGCAGATCACCAGTTTCACCGTGGGTCAACCGAATGTCACGAATCGGTTGCTCAATGCGACCTGTCTGAATCTCGGCGCCATTCCCACCACCCGATCGGTCGCGGTCACATTCCGGCGCGACGCGATCGACGGTCCGCTGTTGGGCAGCGCGCTGGTCAATCCGCTGCCGACCAACGGCGTGAACGATGCGAGTTTCCTGTGGGCCATGGCCGGGCAGACGTTCACCACCGGCGTGGTGACTGTGTATGCCATTGTGGATGAAGCGCAGACGATGCCAGCCGCCAGCCCGGATCACAAAACCCGCTCCGCGGCCGTCATGGTCACTCTCGATTCTGTCGGCGATGGCATTCCAGATTGGTGGCGCGCCCGCTATTTTGGCGGCACTGGTTCGACCACCAATTCGAGTTCCTGTGCGGCTTGTGATCCGAATCAAAATGGATTGAGTAATCTTCAGGAATACCGGAGCGGTACCAATCCGACTGATCCCGCCAGTCATCCCGCTCGGCCGGTCATTGCCACAACCAATCCCTTGCCGTTCGGTACCAACGGCGTGGCGTACAGTCAACAGTTCCAAGCCTACAATGGCGTGCCCCCGTATCGGTGGTCGATTGGCTCGGGCAAATTACCGGCCGGATTGCAGTTGAATGCGACCAGCGGTTTGCTCAGCGGCACGCCGACCGCGTCGGGAATCAGCAATTTCCGTGTCGGTGTGACCGACAGTCAGAATCTGTCCACATCGAATGCCTTCAGCGTGCTGATTCGCAACACCACGGGCGTTTTGGCGGGCACCTACACCGGGTTGGTGCAGCCGACCGGAACCAATCTGGCGACGCATGCCAGTTCCGGTTTCGTCCAAATCATTCTCGCCAAGACTGGCGCTTATGCCGGCAACCTGACGTTGGCCGGCCGGCGGACAGCCTTCAAAGGCCAGTTTGATGTCACGGGCAATGCAACCAGCACAGTGGCGGGCGTGCGCTTGGTGCTGCATGCGGATGGCGATCGCGGCCAGATCACCGGGCCGGTGATCGGCACCGGCTTGACTGCGGAACTCCTGGCGGAGCTGCCGGATACCAGTGCGGTGTGGCAGGGGAAATATACATTGATCTTCAGCCCGGTGGATGGGCAGGCGACCAATCTGCCGCAAGGGTTCGGATCGGCGACCTTGACTGTGAGCCGGACCGGTGTCGGCAGTTTGCGCGGCGTGCTGAACGACGGCACACCGGTGTCGGCCACCGCGCCGCTGCTGCAATCCGGGTTGTGGCCGATGTATGCGAGTTTGTATCATCAGGCGGGCGCCTGTCTCGGCTGGGTGAGTTTGGCGACGGATGGGACGGTTGCGGCCACTGTGGATTGGTTTGCACCGGCGAGCCAGGGCTACGCCGCATTTGCCACAACGCTACTGGTGGACGGCTCCGCGTACACGACCGGGCTGCTCCCGGGGATCGGCGTGCCGTGGGATGTGACATTGAGTGGGGGCGGGTTGTCGAACCTTTTCAAGACCGTGACATTCAATGCCGCTTACCGGGGCACCGTGACCCCGACCGGCGCGGAT
>Ga0316231_1001440_pt1 | contig 26118 bp, 22 predicted proteins | sample TBH18027metaG_FD_206002 | JGI IMG/M metagenome (GOLD analysis project Ga0316231, IMG submission 206002) | Freshwater microbial communities from Trout Bog Lake, Wisconsin, USA - TBH18027 | ecosystem: Environmental > Aquatic > Freshwater > Lake > Hypolimnion/Profundal zone | place: USA: Wisconsin... | reverse complement strand
TCGTCCGGTTGTAGTCATAGTTGATCTGTTGCCAGACAAACAGCCACAGACCGCTGATCAGGAATATCCCCAGAGCGACAATGAGCCATGAATAGCCGGACAACGGCCTCGCAGCCTCCTGCCAGCTGCCGCCTTTGAGCCGTTGATGTGTAGTCTGTTCTGTTGCAATGTTTTTTCCAAAAAGGCTGCATAAGAATTTCACAACCGGCCTCCAAAATAATCCAAGATATTACTAAATTTGACATAAAATCTTAAATTCCTTTTTTTTGGATAGAAAACAGCTGTAGAAAAAATAAAAAGTGCCGCCTTCGGCACCAAGAGTGAGGGCGTTGCTATCTGCGTTGGACTATTGGTGGGGCTACTCTCCGCTAGCGAGAATAGATATGGGCCGTCTGGCTGACACTATGCACTGACTATGAGTTTAGGCGGAAACAGCAATACTCATTTTAACGATGTTCAATTTGGGGTCTGCAGAAATGAAATAAGCGGCAATAACTGTATTGAAAGTTTTCAAACAAATAATGAAGTGGTACGGCGGTTGTTTTATAATTGGCACTGGCAGAACAATATAGTGGAGTGCACTGATGCAGAATTATCCGTCCGACGAACAACTTGTGGAAATGACCAGGCAGCTAACTCAGGCTCAGATCGATTTCTGGCGGCACAAGACCCTTTTTACCTGGCAGTGGTGGTTTCTGGTAGTGCTGCTTATCATTCCTTTAATCGCTTGGTATAAATTCGCTGACAAGAAGCGGCTTCTCCAGTTGATTTTGTTTTTTCTTCTGGTTATGGTGATGTCGATTACCTTTGATGAATTATTTACTATTCTGGCCCTCCGGATTTATCCCCATAAATTCATTCCCGTACTTCCCAGGCTAACCTCGGTCGATTATACAATTATCCCCATCCTGTTTACGCTGGCATATCAGAGGTTCGTTACCTGGAACAGCTTTTGGGGGGGCAGCGACCGCCCTTGCTTTGTTAGTATCCTTCGCAGGCGAGCCTCTTTTTCATTGGCTGGGACTTTATGTGCTTATCAAATGGAAATATTATTATGGCTTCCCTGTCCTCCTGGCAATGGTGCTTATATCCAAGTGGCTCGCCGACAAGATAATGGCTATTGCCCAAAAGGCAAAGGAAACTCACCCCTAGCGCCTGAGCATCCTAAAGTGCAGTGTTCAATTGCTATTCAGGTTCGGAGTGTATGCTAATGGCGAATCATCATACTGTAGAGCAACTTGCGGAAATGACAAGATTATTAACCCAAGCTCGCATCGAGAACTGGCTGGGCGAGAAAGTCGGCGCCTGGCGTTGGTGGGTTCTTCTGGTATTGATCACTGTCCCTTGGCTAGTTTGGTATCGATTGGCCGACAAGAAGCGCCTTCCAGAGTTGACCGTGTTTGGTCTGCTTGTAATGGTCCTGACCATTACCCTGGACGAGCTTGGCTTCAATCTGGTCCTTTGGAGTTATCCGGTTGATGTCATACCGATATTCCCCAGGCTCACCTCGGTAGACTATACAGTGGTTCCGATTTTCTTTATGCTGACCTATCAGTACTTCCCTACCTGGAAAAGTTTCTTCTGGGCGTTGGTCGCGATTTCAACCCTATTTTCCTTTGTAGTTGAACCCATTATTGTGAAGCTGGGTTTTTATGTGCTTATGAAATGGTTGTACTGGTACTCGTTTCTTATTTACATTCCCATGGTGCTTCTGGCAAGATGGATCGCGAGGATAATTGTCGATATAACGCAAAAGGCCAATACGAATTAATCTCTATGCCAAAACTGTCGGTTCGGGCTGTGGGCTGCGGGTATGAAAGCGCATTACAGCTATCGGCAATTCCTTTTTCGCGTTGTCTGGCGGACAAAGTTCTCTATTAGATATAAAAGAGCAGATGCTATCAGATAGCACCTACTCTTTTTGTCCAATATCCGCTTCACCGGCTCAACTAGCCTTTGAGCTCATAAAGATCGGTCCGCCGGTCGCGGTAGTAGTCGAGACGGCGACGGGCGGCGGTCACCGCCTCGATACATAAATCGGCGATGATGAAGGTGTCTTCTTGCTGTTCCAGAACTGCGATTGGCTCACCCAGAGGGTTAATAATGCAGGACTTGCCGTAGAAGGTAATGGACCCGGCCTCTCCTGGCAGGCACTCCTCACCCGCCTTGTTAGCCGCGACAACAAAAACCTGGTTCTGGGCGGCGGCCACCTTGAGCTCCTCGGCGTACATCCCGCCGCGAAAGCCTGATGATGACGTCGGTACAACTATCAGCCCCGCACCTTTCAGAGCCAGGGTCCGCCAGGCCTCCGGAAAGGAGCGGTCATAGCAGATGAGAATGCCGACCCGGGTACCCCCGATGTCAAATACCGGCAGATCCTCCCCTGGTGTGAAAAACAGGGTTTCATAGGCCTGGGCCGCCTCAATCAGCGGGATATGCGTTTTGGCGTACCTGCCGGCAAGACAGCCGTCAGGATTGACGATGAATGCGGTATTGTAGCGCCTGTCGCCGCAGCTTTCGTAACAGGTGCCGATTATGGTGCATTTTAGCTTCTTCGCCAGAGCCGCTATTCGGGGAAAAGTCCTGCCTTCCAGCAGCGGCTCTGCGGCATCCCGCCACCTGAGGTTCTGGGAGCGGGCGAAATAAGGAGTGGTCATGAGCTCCGGCAGACAGATCACGGTCGCACCTGACCGGCTGGCCTCGCTCGACAGTTGTTCGATTTTCGCCATCTGGCAGTCGTATTGCTGGAACCCGGCTATCTGAATAGCGGCAACGCGCATCGTCAGCTTACCTCCTCTATTACATGGTTAGCTGGTCTCACCCTTGATTCTCTCTTCAATCATTGCGGCGGCGCGGTAAGAACTGCGCACCAGCGGACCCGAAGCCACTTTCTTGAAGCCGGCGGCGTAAGCCTGCTCCTGATAACAACCGAACTGTTCCGGGGTAATGTATTCGACAACAGGCAAATGAGCCGGGGATGGCCGCAGATACTGCCCGATGGTGAGTGCTCTGACACCGGCGGCAACAAGGTCGTCGAACACGCCGCGCAGTTCGTCCGGCCGCTCGCCGAGCCCGACCATCAGGCCGCTTTTAATGGTGCAGTTCCCTGCGGCGGCGGACCTGGCCAGAAGCTCCAGCGAGCGCCGGTAATCCGCGCCTGGCCTTACCCGGGAATAGAGTCGGGGCACGGTTTCCATATTGTGGCTGAAGACCGCCGGCTTCGCCGCCAGGACTACGCCCAGGGCGGCATAAGCGCCAGCGAAATCAGGGGTCAGCACCTCCACTGTTGTACCTGGGCTTGCTTCACCGACCCGCAGGACGCAGGCCGCAAACTGGGAAGCGCCGCCATCAGGCAAGTCGTCGCGGGTCACCGCGGTAACGACCACATGCCTTAGAGCCAGGGCCGCCACCGCCTGGGCCAGCCGGTCGGGTTCGGTGAGGTCCACGGCCGGCGGGACGCCTTTGGGCACAGCGCAGAAAGCGCACCTGCGGGTGCAAACTCCGCCCAGAATCAAAAAAGTCGCTGTACCGCAGCCGAAGCATTCGCCGATATTCGGACAGCTGGCGCTGCGGCAGACGGTATTGAGGTCCAGGTTGTTCATCAGTTCGTTGACCCTGATATATTCCCCGCCCGCAGGAAGGCGCTGAACGAGCCACGGCGGACGGGGGGCAGACGGCTGGTTCATGTTGGCCCTCCTTGCGTTTGCGCTGGGTCGACCGTCATTATTGTCGAATTTTAGACAACACTGTCGAAAAACCGACAGTGTTGTCTACGACTTCGCAGCTGAAGAATTGGCTGAATTCCTCTACGAAAGCAGCGCTGACCGCCGACAATTCGGCTAGTGCGCCGGCTGCGGCGAGACTGGTGACCCCAAATTCGCTGATACCGCATGGAACGATGCAGCCGAAAAGGTCAAGATCATTAGCGATATTTAGGGAAAAGCCATGACTTGTAATCCACTTTTTTACCGCCACTCCGATGGCGGCGATTTTGGCGTTACCCAGCCACACTCCGGTGTAGCTGGCCTTGCGGTCGCCGCACAGGCCGAAACGGCGCAGGGTGCGCAGCAGCACTTCTTCGAGACTCTCCACGTACCAGTGGACGTCAGGCCGCCAGTGGTTGAGGTTGAGAACAGGATAACCGACCAGTTGGCCGGGATTGTGGCAGGTAATATTGCCGCCACGGTCGGTAAAGATAAGCTCCACGCCCTGCCCAGCCAGCCAGGAACTGCCTGCGCGCAGATTTTCGGCGCCACCGCCTCGGCCGATGGTAATAACCGGCGGATGTTCCAACAGGATCAGCACCCCGTCGAAAGCTCCGGCGCTCACCTGCCGCCGGGCCTCCTCCTGCAGCCGCAGGCCGGAGGCGTAGTCCTGCTGTCCCGCGGTTATCAGTGCGCAGCGGCGCATCAGCGTTTTCGCGGCGGCCAGTGAATGGCGCGCCCGCTCACCGCCAAGGCCGCCTCGGCCATCGCCTCGCTGACAGTGGGGTGGGCGTGAATGGTGGAAATCAGTTCGTCTACGGTGGCTTCGAGGCGGATGGCCAGCGCGGCCTCGGCGATAAGGTCGGTGGCCCGGGGTCCGAAGATGTGCACCCCAAGAATCTCGCCGTACTTGTCGCCGCAGATGATCTTCATCATGCCGGTGCCGCCGCTTTCGATCACCGCCTTGCCGTTGCCGGCAAGGGGGAAGGTTCCGACTTTAAACTTGAGTCCCCGAGCGCGAGTCTGCTCCTCGGTCATGCCGACACTGGCCACTTCGGGATCGGTGTAGATGCAGGCCGGGATAATATCACTAAAATAAGCGCTCTTATGGCCAAGAGCGTGCTCGACAGCAGCCACGGCCTGGGCCGATGCCGCATGGGCCAGCATGATCTGTCCGTTGCAGTCGCCGACGGCGTAGATACCGTCGATATTGGTCTGGAAATTGGCGTCGACACAGATTCTGCCCCGCTCGGCCGCTATCCCGGCAGCCTCAAGCCCCAGACCGCCGGTCCGCGGCTTGCGTCCCACCGCCACCAAAACCAGTTCAGAGGCAATCTCCCGGGACTCGCCGGCTATTTCAACTCTGGCGCAAAGCGCGCCGTCTTTCTCCACCACTTCGGTCAAGCGGGCCCCGGTCAAAAATTGCACTCCCCGCCGGCCCAGTTCCTTCCTCACCTGGCTGGCTATCTCGCCGTCGACAGGCGGCAGGATCTGTGGCAGCATTTCAACAACAGCCACTTCGCTGCCGAAAGAGCGAAACAGGGCCGCGAACTCGACGCCGATGACCCCGCCGCCGATGATGGTCAGCGACCGTGGTAGCCTGGGCAGGCTGAGGGCGGCGGTACTATCGATGACTCCCGGCAGACAAGAGCCGGGAAAGTTTAGTTTGACCGGTTCCGAACCCACGGCCAGGATGACCGCGTCAGCCGCCAACTTTAGCGGCGCCGCGCCACCCACTTCTATGGTGCCGTCAGACGTTAAAACCGCGGTGCCTTTGTGAATTTTGACACCGTTGGCTTTCAGCAGGCCTTCCACTCCCTGCACCAGTCGGTGGACAACCCCTTGCTTGTGCCGCAGCACCATCGGCCAGTCCAGTCTGGTGTTTTCGGCCACCACTCCGGATGAACCTGACGACAATTCGGCGAACAAATGAGCGGTGTGCAGCAGGGCTTTCGTCGGGATACAACCTATATTCAGGCAGGTACCGCCAATGGCTTCACTTTCGACGAGCTGGACTTCGGCTCCCAGCTGGGCAGCCCGGATGGCGCCGACATATCCCGCCGGACCGCCGCCGATAACCACAACCTGCTTCATGGAAACCTCCCCCTATCCTTTGTAAGTATCATTCGCTGTTGTCAAACACACCCTTTACAGCAGCAGCATCGGCTGCTCCACAATTTCGCGCAGCCTGGCCATGAACCGGGCCGCCAGGGCGCCGTCGATCAGCCGGTGATCAAAAGACAGACAAAGATTCATCATCGGACGGATAACGATGGCCGAATCGATAACCACCGGACGGTCCACCAGACGGCAGACTCCGAGAATGGCGCTTTCCGGCGGATTGATGATGGGGGTGAAGTGATCGACCCCGTACATGCCAAGATTGCTGACAGTGAAAGTACCACCACTATATTCGTCAGGCACCAGTTTCCCCTGTCGGGCCTTGGTGCCAAGGGCCGCAATCGTTTCGCTCAGCTGGCGCAGTGATTGCCCTGCGGCGCTCTTGATCACCGGGACGATCAGGCCGTTGTCCACCGCCACCGCCACCGCCACACCGATATTAATGCAGGGATTTTCGACAAGTTTGCCGCCAATCAGGCTGTTGTTGACCATCGGGAATTCGGTCAGGGCCCGGGACACGCATTTGACGATCAAATCGGTAAAGGAAGTCTTGACACCGGTTTGAGCCAGCTTCGTCTTCAGTTCTTTGGCTTCGGTCATATCTACTTCCACCGTCAGGTTGACATGGGGCGCCGTCTGCCAGCTCAGGCTCATCCGTTCAGCAATGACCTTGCGCATGCCGGTAAGCGCCTTCCCGTCGCCAGCAACAGCCGGGACCTCAGGCAGGGCAGCCAGGACATCTTGTTTCATGATCCGCCCTGTTTGCGGCAAGGTCGTAAGATCCAGGCCGTATTCAGCCGCGACTTTCGCTGCCAGTGGCGTAGCCTTGACAGCTGCCCCCGGCTCGCCGTAATCCAGGACATCCCGCTCGATAACCCTGCCGGCAGGTCCGGTACCGGTCACCAGCGCTAACTCTATTCCTCGCTCACGCGCAATTTTCCTAGCCAAAGGCGATGCCTTAACCCATTCACCGGCATCCGTGTCGACAATCGCCGCCTGCACGGCCCTGGGGCCTTCCAACCCAGGCGAAGCGAACACCACCTGGGCGGTGCTGACTTTCTCTCCCGGTTCCCCAATGGTTGCCAGAACGGCTTTGACCGGCGCGGTTTCCCCTTCAGGGACACATATTTCGAGGATAGTGCCACTTGCCGTGGCCTCAACCTCTACGCTGATTTTATCTGTTGCAATTTCGGCGAGAACCTCACCAATCGCTACTGTCTCGCCAACCTTTTTCAACCATCTGGCTACCGTGCCTTCAGTCATGGTCAGGCCGAGTTGCGGCATGATAAACTCAACTGCCATCAGGATTCCTCCCCAGTTTTGCGTGTTAGCTGATACTACTTTCTGTTCAATCAAAAAAAGAATTCGGCTATCGGCGCCGCCCCGCGGCGCCGATCAGCCGTAAACATTCACCAGGGTTGTTTATTGGGCAACTGTTTTGGATTCGGAGGGTGAGGCCGCCTTGTCGATAGGCAGCTCTTTGCGCAGGGTCAGTATGAGCAGGCCGGCCATGGTCAGCGAGAAGGCCAGATATACGTAACCCCACTGGAAGGAGCCTGTGAGATCTTTGATATAGCCGGTCAGATAGGGACCAACCCAGCCGCCGATGTTGCCGATGGAGTTAATCAGGCCCACCGCCCCGGCGGCAGCCGCTCCGGACAGGAAGGTCGTCGGATAGGACCACCATACGCCCATGCCGCAGTATACGCCGATGGCGCTGACACAAACCAGAACCAGGCTCATCATCGGATCGCTGACAAACGGCCCGACCCCCATACCAATGGCGCCGATGAACATCGGAATGGCCACATGCCATCTCTTTTCATTGCGGCGGGATGAGGAGCGCCCCACTACGACAAAGCCGATCAGGGCCAACGACATTGGGATGACGATAATGAGGCCCATGGCCGCGTTGGACCAGCCGGATACTGCCTTAAGCACAGTGGGCATCCAGAAGTTGAAGCCCCAGAACCCGGTGATCCACATGAAATAGATCAGGCAAAGCTTGAGAACTTCCTTATCGCAAAACGCCTGCCAGAGGGTGTATTTCTTGACCGCGCTTTTAGCGGCTGTCTCCTGTTCCAGCTGGTTCTTGAGAAATAGCTTTTCTTCCGGTGTCAGCCAGCTGGCCTCTTCCGGCGAGTCTTTCAGCCAGTACAGCAAAACTATGCCGAATACAATAGCCGGAATGGACTCAAGAACGAAGAGCACCTGCCAGCCTTTGAGGCCGAAAATCGTCAACCCCAGCAGCCAGCCGGCCACCGGCGCGCCGATGATGGCGGCGACCACGATGGAGGTAAGCAGAACTGAAATGGCCTGGGCCCGTTCTTCGGCGCTGAACCAGCGAGGCATGATGACGGCGTAAATGACGGGATACAGGCTGGCTTCGGCCGCGCCGAGCAGGAACCGGTAGATGTAAAACTCAGTGTCGGTGCGCATGAAGGCCATCAAGGCGCAGACCAGCCCCCAGGTTATCATGATCCGGGCCAGCCACACCTTGGGGCTGAATTTATTGGCGATCAGCGCTCCGGGGATCTCGAAGATCAGATAGCCCAGGAAGAAAATACCTGCGCCCATGCCAAAAATCTGGGCGGTGAATCCCATGTCCGTGTTCATGGTCAACGCGGCATAGGCGATGTTGACCCGGTCGAGGTAAGCGATAACCGAGGTAAGAAACAGGGGCAAAACAATGTGCAAATACTTTCGTCTTCTGATGCTGCCCACTATTGCGGAATTATCCATGTACAATAAGACCTCCCAACATAATTTCGCAGTTCATCCTTGGCGTCGTCCACGCCCAGCCTCACCTCCTGTGTTGTTGCTTTGAAAAAGCTGATTAGTCCATCATGAATCCGCCATCGACATTCATGATTTCGCCGGTGATAAACGCGGCGTAATCGGAGGCCAGAAAACAGACGGCGGCGGCGATATCTTCAGGCTTGCCGGCCCGGCCCAGCGGGATCATCTGGATGATGGTATCCCGCTGTTTCAGGTTGAGTGAGCTGGTCATGTCGGTGTCGGTCAGCGCCGGGGTAATGGCGTTGACGTTGATATTGTAGGGGCCGCCTTCCCGGGCGATGCCCTTGGTGAAGGCGATCACCCCGCCTTTGGAAGCGGCATAGCAGGAATTGCCGAGGAGCCCGCCGCCTCTTTTTCCGGCTACAGAGGCCATATTGATGATTTTGCCGCTACGCCGGGCCATCATGACCGGGAAAACGGCCTTGCAGCAAAGAAAGACTCCCTTCAGGTTGACCGCCATCACCTTATCCCAGCTCTCAGGGGTGATTTCGGTCACCGGCCCGGTCTGAACGATACCGGCGTTATTGACCAGGATGTCGATCCGGGCAAAATGGTCAATGGCGTCATAAACCATTTTTTGCACCTGGTCTTCGTCGGTCACGTCGGCCTGCACAACCAACGCCTTGGTGCCGGCGGCCCGGATCTCATCAGCGACCGCGCCGGCGTTTTGGAGGTTGACGTCATTCACCACGATATGAGCGCCATGGGCGGCCAGGGCCAGAGCTATCCCCCGGCCGATCCCCCGGCCCGCCCCGGTGACGATGGCTACTTTATCTTTTAACACGGCATCCCCTCTCATCTTCGATTATTGGCAGATCTCCCTGGCTGTCCGGATAATGTCCTCGGCACTGATTTTGACCAGTCGCTCCAGAGGTGGGCTGAAGGGGATGGGTACAAAGGGAGCGCCCAGTCTTCTGATGGGAGCGTCAAGATAATCAATCATTTCTTCGGCTACCGCTGCGGCGATTTCGGCGCCCACGCCACCGGTTTTTACCGCTTCGTGTACAATAATGAGCCGCTTGGTTTTGGCAACCGATGCAAAAATTGTTTCTTTGTCCAGGGGTGAGATGGTGCGCAGATCGATTGTCTCGGCGTCGATGCCCAGCTCAGCCAGTTTCGCGGCCGCTTCGTGCACCCTGTGCATCATCATGGAATAGGAAACAATGGTCACATCTTTGCCGGCGCGAACCACGTTGGCTTTGCCGATCGGCACCAAATGGTCGCCGTCAGGCACGGGGCCCTTCAGCGGGAATAAGGCCTTATGCTCGAAATACAGCACCGGATCGTCGCTGCGGATGGCGGCTTTCAGCAAACCCTTGGCGTCAGCCGGATTGGAGGGCACAACTACTTTGAGGCCTGGGACATGGAGGAACCACGCTTCCAGGGACTGGGAGTGCTGGGCGGCCGCAGAACGGACAATTCCGTCAGGAGCCCGCAGCACGATTGGCACTGTGCACTGACCGCCGAACATATAACGGATTTTGGCCATCTGGTTGACCACTTCGTCCATAGCCACAGTGATAAAGTCAGCAAAATGCATATCCACAACCGGCCGCATGCCGGCCAGGGCGGCTCCGACACCGGCGCCGATGATGGCGGTCTCGGATATCGGGGTGTCTATCACCCGCTGGACGCCAAACTGCTGGGGAAGTCCTTTGAACTGACCGAAAATGCCGCCTTGACGGGCGATATCCTCACCCATGATAAAGACCCGTTCATCCCGGGCCATTTCCTCAGCCATGGCTTCCAGAGTGGCTTCTGAAAATGTGATTGATCGCATGCTAATTCACTCCGCCTTCCACGAAATAGTCGGCCAACAGTTGATCATCATCAGGATAGGGCGCCTTCCGGGCGTCCACAACCGCCTGTTCCACTTGGGCCACTGCCTGCGCTTTGATGGCTTCAAGGTCGTGCGCGTCTAGCCATTTCTTGGCGATTACCGTCTTGGCGAAGTTTTTCAGGGGATCATTTTTTTCAAACCGCTCAGCAACTTCGGCCTTGGTCCGGTACATTTCCGGATCGCCGACATAGTGTCCCTTGATGCGGTACGTCTTGGCTTCCAGCAAGGTGGGGCCCTCGCCCCGGCGGGCGCGCTCAATGGCAGTCTTGGCGGCTTCATACACCGCGAGAACGTCATTGCCGTCGACAATGGCTCCCGGCATGCCGTACCCGGCGGCCCGGGCCGATATATCGGCCACGGCGGTGGTGGTGCGATAGGGAGTGGTGGAAGCCCATTCGTTCATCTCACAAAGAAAGACCACCGGAAGCTTCCAAGCAGAAGCCATATTGATCGCCTCATGGAAAGTACCGCGGTTGGAGGCGCCATCACCAAAGAAACAGACGGCTACCTGGCCGGTCTTGCGCATTTTCGCCGCCAGGGTGGCGCCGACCGCCAAATTATAGCCCCCGCCGACCACCCCATTGGCCCCCAGCATGCCTACTGAAAAATCAGCGATATGCATCGAACCACCCTTGCCTTTGCAATAGCCGGTCTTCTTGCCGAAAATTTCGGCCATCATTCGGTCAATTTGGGCCCCTTTGGCAATACAGTGACCGTGTCCGCGGTGGGTGCTTGTAATATAATCCTGATCGTTCAGGTTGGCACAGACTCCGACGGCAATAGCCTCTTCGCCCACGTACAGGTGGACGAACCCCGGCACTTCACCTGCCAGAAACAATTCGCCGATTTTTTCCTCGAAAGACCTGATTCCTGTCATGCGCTGGTACAGAAGCTTTAAAAATTCAGTATCATAAGCCAAAACAGGTACCCTCCTCAGCATGTCATTTTATTGGCATAAGCTGAAGCATCTTATTGCAAGGTTTGTGCCAAAAAAAGGGAAAGGGCGATTCTTGCCGGAGAATCGCCCTTTCCCTTGAAGCCGGCGGGTGTCCGAAGGGCAAAACCTGTTCATCGAAGCATGATAATTGTTCGATTATTGAACATGCAGTGTTCGATCAACGAACATCCCGTTGCGCAAGTGACTGATTTCATATTCTTTTAGTTTGCTGTAGAGGGTGTTTCTCCCGATACCCAAGAGTTTCGCCGCGTTGGAAATATTGCCGCCGGTGGTATGAATGGCCTCCGCGATGAACTGGCGCTCCATATCCCTGAGTGTAAGGGCCTCTCGGGCCTTCTTGACCGGCCTTTTTTCCAGCAGCGTCCGGGGCAGATATTCCAGGGATATCTCACGGTTCTCACAAATATTGACCGCCCGCTCGATGACATTCTCGAGCTCCCGCACATTTCCCGGCCAGTCATGCTCTGCCAGGCTTTTGAGAGCCTCGGCCGTAAAACGCTTGGCTGCAACCCCCAGTTGACGGCACATTTTGTTGACAAGGAACTCCACGAAAAGCAGGATGTCGTCTGGCCTCTCCCGCAAGGGCGGGACATGGATCGGCAGCACATTCAGCCGGTAGAACAAGTCATGCCGGAAGTTGCCCTCATGTACTTCTTTGGCCAGGTCCCTGTTGGTCGCGGCGAGAATGCGCACATCGATATCAAGGTTGCGCTGGCCGCCTACCCTGGTAATCCGCTTCTCCTGCAGCACTCGCAGCAGCCTCACCTGCATATCCAGCGGCATCTCACCAATCTCATCCAAAAAGATCGTGCCGCCGTGAGCCAGTTCAAATTTGCCGGGACGGCCGCCGTTTTTGGCCCCGGTGAAGGCGCCGTCTTCGTAGCCGAACAGCTCGCTTTCCACCAGATTACGCGGAATGGCGCCGCAGTTCAAAGCCACGAAGGGACCGTCATGCCGCAGACTGGAATTGTGGATCGCCTGGGCGATGAGCTCCTTGCCTGTGCCGCTTTCTCCCTGAATAAGCACCGTAGCTGTGCCGTTGGCTGCGACTTTCGCCAGCCGGATGCATTCACAGATCGCCGGGCAGTTGCCGATGATATCCTCGAAGCAGTACTCGGCGGTAGCGCCCACCATCTGGTTCACCAGTTTGCGAACCCGCTTGATTTCCCGGAAGATATCGACAACGCCCTCCAGCCGACCGAATTTGTCCTTCAACGGTATCGCTGTTTTGATGAAATGCAGCATGCCCCGCTTGGTCTCGATAAAAAACTCTTTGTCGGTATAGCCTTGTCCGGTCTCCAGCACCTGCAACACCACCGGCTTAAAATCCACCAGGTTGCTGATATGCCGGCCGATCGCCTCCGAGGCATTGACCTGCAGGATTCGGGCCCCTACCGGGTTGATATGGGTCACTATCCCCAGGGCGTCCAGCATCAGCAGCCCGTCAGACACCGCATTCACGATGGTCGAGTGGAGCCGCGCCGACTCTTCCAGTTCCCGCTGGGTTTTTTGCACCTGAAAGATATTGGTTATCGCCTCAGCTGCCGACACTACCATGCCCAAGGTATGGCAGTGGACATATTCCTTGGGTCCGGTGACATTGAGTACCCCGATGAAATTTCCGTTGGCGTCGCTCAGCGGGGCGGCCGAACAGGCCCAGCCGTGATGCTCGCGGCAATAATGCTCGATACCGGTTACCTGGATAGGCCCCTGACCCAAAAGCACCAGGGATATTGCCGTGGTGCCCACCAAATTCTCCGTCCACTTTACGCCCCGGGAATAATGGATGCCCCGGTTGGACTCCAGTACATCGACATCACCGATAACCTCGATCAAAAACCCTCTCTTGTCAGCAAGAACGACGACGAACCCCGAGCTTTCCACCAGTTTGTACAAGTTCTGCATGAAAGGCTTGGCAGCCTCAATCAGCACCTGATTCTTCATCAGGATGGCTTCAAGTTCCTTGCCTGTGGCAACAACGGTGCTGCTGCCGCCGTGGGAGTCAATGCCGTGCTTTTGGCAGCGCCGCCAGGACTGGGCAATCACATCCCGCACCGAAGCAGCCTGAATCGTCCCGCTGTTGATGAATTCCTCCCAGATATTTTGCAGACAACTTGTTTGCATTTCCCACCTCACTGTTTCAGTGTTCAAAAACAGAACACTCCTTTTTGCAGCTTCATTTTCCGTCTTAGAATTGACTGTATTTATTTGACAAATATGTGCGATTACCTACCATTATTTTCAATATTCCGAAAGTTATTTTTATCACATTCTCCTCCCACCGGTCAAAAGTTTCAACTCGCCGGACTAGCCTGTACAAAAAAGCACCGGTTTCCCGGTGCTTGGAGGTTGTTGAAAAGGCCAGCCTGCTCTCACTTATTGCCTCTGACAAAATCGCCCAGGGCTTTATTGAATTTTTCCGATTGCTCGTAAAAAAGGAGATGGCCAGCATCTTCGAAAGCCACAAAAGTAGCCTTGGGGATCTGGGCGGCGATGCTGCGCCCCATGGCGATGCCCGTTTTATAGACATTGGAGTTGGCGGCGAAAACAATGACCGGGATACTGATGGTGGGCAACACCTTGGCATAGTCACTGATGAGAAAATCGGAATAAATCGCCACCGCGATCCAGGGCGGTGTTTTGGTCAGTTCGGCGGGAATCCACTCCAGGTCGTAATCGGAGGCTTTTGCGTCTTTAAACATGTTGGCGGTAAACGAGGTGGCAAACTGAAGGGGGTCGGCGCCATAGATCTTGAACATGACGTTCATGGCGTTGACATTATTGTTTTTCATGCTGTGACTATTCCAGTCGGCCGGACTGAAGGGATAGGGCGCGGTGTCGATCAGTCCCAGCGCTTTGAGACGGCTGTCGCTGGCGTATTGCTGATAATAGGATAATACCACCGGCCCCCCCCAGGGACCAGCCGGCCAGGGTAACGTCCCGCAAGGCCAGGTATTCGATGATTTCCCTGACATCCCGGGCATACTGGCTGATGGTGTGGCCGGTCAGTATTTTGGAGGAATTGCCGTGACCCCGCAGGTCGATGGTGATGACCCTGAATTCCTTGGCCAATTCAGGGGCGTTCTCCTGCCAGAATCTCGACGAACAGGTCCAGCCGTGCACCAGCACAATCGGCTGCCCGTGCCCCTGGTCTTCATAGAAGATTTTGGCGCCGTCTTTCATCTCCAGATAGGCCGCAGAAGCAGTTGCAGGAATACACAGCACCGTCATGCTTGCCAGAAGCAGCAGCATTCCTAGCACGATTTTCTCCACTCGTGATTCCTCCCCTTTTTTTGTTAAAGATTCATCTTCGGGCCGGATGTCCTAGTTTCCTTTATTTTCCTTCCTTTATTCCGTAAGATCATATGATGAATAAGACATAGAAAAACCACCGGCCAAATAGTCGGTGGTTCGAGGCTGAAAACAAAGTGGCAACCTTTATTATGCGAGAGACACTGTATCCTGTTTTTTAACAGCCGAAACCATTATTTTTTAGGAACATCGACTTTTAGGCCAGCCTTCGCCGCCTCTTCCTCTACCATCTGATCGGCGGCGTCCTTATGCGGCGGAAGATTGAAGGCCGCTTCGAGGATTTTTCGGGCGATCGGCGCCGCCGAATCAGACCCGAAACCGCCCTGCTCCACCAACACCGCGATCACCACTGTCGGATTATCAAACGGAGCGTAGGCCACGAACCAGCCGTGATCCTCGCCGTGCGAATTCTCTACCGTACCCGTCTTGCCGGCCATGGACAGCGGGAGCCCTTCGAACACGTAGCCGGCAGTTCCTCCGGCCGCGGTCACGTCCTTCAGAGCGGACCGGATCAAATTGAGATTGCGGTCAGAAATAGTTACACTGCCGACCTCTTCCGGTTCAAAGCTCTTGACCGTTTCACCGTTGGGACCGATCATCTTGCTCACCAGATAGGGGCGGAAGCGATGACCGCCGTTGGCCACTTCGCTCATAACCATCGCCATCTGAATCGGTGTCACCAATTGGAATCCCTGTCCGATGGCGGCGTCCAGAGTTTCCGACAGATACCAGTCTTCGCCATACACTTTTTCTTTATATTTCCGGTTGGCCACCAAGCCATCGGATTCCCCTGGAAGATTGATGCCGGTATAGTCGCCAAGGCCATACATCCGGGCGTATTTCTCCATGTTATCAATACCTATGCGCTCACCCATTTGATAAAAGTAAACATTGTCTGACTTCGCCAGCGCTGTTTTGAAATCAATCCAACCCAAGGCTTCGTTCAGGGCGTTGCTTTTATCCCTGTAATGGCCGGTATCGAGAATCTTTTCCTCCGGCGTCACTTTACCGAGTTCCAGCGCCGCTGTACCGGTAACAATCTTAAAGGTGGAACCAGGCGGGTATTCGCCGGTTATCGCCCTATTTTCCATGGGATTGAAGGGATCGTCATTGATCACTTTCCAGTCTTTGGATGAAATCCCGCCGTTAAACAGGTTTGGGCTAAAGGCCGGTCGGCTGACCATCGCCAGAATTTCACCGGTCTTGGGGTTCATGACCACCGCTGCGCCGGCTTTGGCGCCGGGATTTCCCAGCCTGGTCTGGAGATATCTGAGGCGGTCATCCATCGCTTTTTCCGCTGCTTTTTGAATCTTGGCGTCGATGGTCAGCACCAGACTGGACCCTAGGACCGGCTCTTTTTTCCCCAGCATTTTTACTGGTCGCCCGGCGACATCAACTTCGATCTGACTGCCGCCGTCCGTGCCGCGAATCTCTTTATCGTATACCTTTTCCAGCCCGAATTTACCAACAATATTGCCGGTTTTATAGCCCTCGGCTTTCCTTTTTTCCAGCTCTTCCTCGCTTATCTCGCTGACATAGCCGAAGATATGGGCTGCCAGTTCATTATTGATATAATTCCGGACTGACTGGATTTCGATGACCACTCCCGGCAGATCGCCGCGATGCTCTTCTATTTTCGACACAACATCAGGGCCGACATCGTTTTTTATCCTTATCGGTTCAAGGGGATTATCCTGCTGACCGACTTTCTTCCGGATATCGGCAGCGTCCATGTTCAAAAATTTGGCCAGCCTAACGATGACCTCATCAGGAACCGGACCGGAAATAGGGATCAGCGATACAGTGAAACCAGGACGATTGGAAACAAGAGCCACCCCGTTGCGGTCATAAAACAGACCCCGGGGAGCCATAATCGGCATGAGTTTAATCCGGTTATTGTCGGCCAGATGCCGATTATCCGCCCCATGGAGGATCTGCAAATAACCCAACCGGGTTACTAAGGCGACGAAAATAAATATGGCAGCATACCATATAATGGTAAGTCTGCGATTTACATAGAGCCCAGTCACAATAGCAGCGTCCTCTCATTTTATATCTGCGGCAAAAAACTTATGATCTCATAGCTTCGGTAAAATTAAAAAAATCGGCTTACACCGGGCCTTTCGGCACTTTTCCTGACCTGGGTCGTCACTGCGGAAGCCGTAGCTGCACAGTCGAACCGATAATCGACGAAAAAACAGCAGCAACCTTTGGCGCTGGCAAAAAATCCACTCCAGACACAATTGTTATGTTAACTAGTTCGACATTGTATCAGGCTATACCTTCCGGTAGATTCCACCAGTCACGTAGCAATCAAGGGAAGTCTGCCGCATTCTTATCTGTCAGCAAAACCCTTATTTTTTCTCTGTTGGGAGTAATAGTAAGAAGAGAATTTTATACAAGTATGATAATAGTATCTACAACCCCTCTTTATAACTATTGCGTTACCATTGGCTTCGACGACCTTTCGCTGCTTTTCAGGCCCCAGCAGTGAAAAGCCCTTCGATTTCGATCACCAGACTAAGGCTGCTCACTTAGCCACCCTGGGACTAGCCCGTTACTATTATTTGGGGTCCATAAATTTCTAATTTAACAAAGACTGACCAGTCGGTCAATACTGTTTAACTTATTATATATATGCACTGCTCTGGCAAGATAGAACTCGTGCAGCAAAAAAAGCAAAAACCGAGAAACGGCCTTACCTTAAGGATGCTTCCGGTGGCGTCTTGCGGGTCAGGAATGCTGGAAGGCCTTTTTTTTCAGGAGTATGGGGCTTGGTTCCAGACTTTTTTGCTGTGTCAGATACAGCCCCGCAAAAATGACTGAAGCTCCCGCAATTTGCAGCAGACCGAAGGTTTCCCCCAGAAATAAGACACCGGCGGCAATAGAAACAATCGGGCTAAGGTACTGGTACAACGACGCCTTGGTACTGCTGATCCTTCCCAGGGCCCATACCCAGAGCAGATTTCCGATGCACAGGCTGAAGGTTCCTGATACGGCGATGCTCAGCCAGGCGGCTAAAGGGACCTCACTGAGTTGCAAGGCAGCCAGGTCAGGCAGGGAAATCACGGTAAAAGCCAGCGCCGACAAGGTCATCACCCAGGTATTGATTTGATAAGTGGAATACCGCTCCATTAAGTCTTTGGAATATACTACATAATAACCGTTGCCAGCTTGGCCGGCCAGTATCAACAGCGCCCCAACAAGGTCTCCGCTTGCCAGGCTCAGCGTTTTTCCTGATCCGAGAACAATCAGGCCTACGCCCAGCAGCGCCACTCCGATACCTAGCACCACCGGCAGGGCGAGTCGTTCGTTCTTGAAGATCCTGTTGATGACAGCCACATAAACCGGGGTCAACGCCAGCACCAACGAAGCGTTGCCTGCGGTTGTTTTCGGCAGACCGGCGGTAAACAATACCTGAAAAAAGAAAAAGCCCATTAGGCTTATCGTCAGGATACGCTTGGCGTCGCCTTGCTGAATCGGCCGGCAGGTTCCTGAGGACAACAAAATTGGCCAGGCTATGGTTGCCGCCAGCAATAATCGCAGGGCATTGTACAGAACAGGAGGCAGGTAGGCCAACCCTATTTTCATCACCGGGGTGTTAATGCCCCAAAGAAAGACCGTCACCAGTAAAACAAGTTCCACTACTCCATATTTACGCATCAATATCTCCATATAAGCTGCAGGAAATTCGTTTTTTTAGCCTAATGTTCTTATTTCTTCATCAAGGGGCCAATCCCTGCCTCTACTTCTCAGAAAGGCAAGCAGCCTTCTTCATTACAAAGGACTCCATCTGCAGAAACACTTTGGTTTTTGACAGTGAAAAAATCGCCAGTGCCAGCCAGATAAGGCTGAAAGACAATAGGTGGGCCGGTGAAAAAGTCTCGTCATATAAAAAGATACCTACAAACAGTGCTATGGTTGGCGATAGGTACTGGATGAAGCCATTGACTGTCAGCGGCAGTCGGATCGCCCCATGGGAAAACAGCACCATCGGTATCGCCGTGATGACACCTGTACCGATCAGAAGACCGGCCACAACCGGGTAGCTCAGTCTGAAAGCACCGGCATCCTGCTGTTGGAGGAAAGTCAGGTACAGCAAGGACGGCAAAGACATAATCAGGGTTTCCACGGTGATGCTGGTTATTGCCCCGATGTTCAGAAGTTTCTTGCACAGACCATACAGGGAGAAGGTTACAGCCAAAGATAGTGCTACCCAGGGAATGGCACCAAATCTGAAGGTAAGATTCAGCACCCCGACGGTGGCCAACAAGACGGCAACAGTTTGCCAAAAGGACAGCTTCTCTTTCAAAACAACAATCCCCAGCAGTACGCTGATCAAGGGCGTCATGTAGTAGCCTAAGCTGGTTTCAACAATGCGGTTGTCATTGACTGCCCAGATATAGATAAGCCAGTTGATGGTAATAATCGCCGCAGCAGCAACTACCCCCATGGTTTTCCTTGGCTGGGCGAGAATAGCGCGGACTTCTTGGCCAAACAGCCCAATTCTCTTGGATGCAAAGAGAATGAAAACCATAAAAAAAAGCGACCATATAAACCGATGCGCCAAAATCTCAAGAGCAGGGACCGCTTTGACAAGCTTCCAGTAAATCGGCAGAAAACCCCACAGCGTATAGGCGCCCACAGCTGATGCAACGCCCCAGGCCCGGTCTTTGTCCATTTCTGTTACCTCAACAATAATAAATCTCATGAATAATATATCTATTGTAGAGGATTTTTGCCAAAAGAACAACCACGAAGAGCCGCTCTCACCCCTTCCCATGGCTTTTATGAAGCGTTGGCACCACGACCGATCCTCTGACTTAACCGAACAAAAACCGGGTGTCATAGGACACCCGGTTCTCAGTATTTTCCGCTGAAACAAGGGGGTTTTGCCTTAATGGTCTCAGCCGTTATTAGTATTCATCAAACATCCGCTGAATCTCTGCCGCGTCTTTCGTTTTGGTCAGAGCCAGCATCAGCAGTACCCGGGCTTTTTGAGCATTGAGAGTGTCAGCGACGACAAAGCCGTACTTGTCATCGTCAGCCACCCGGGAAACAATACCGTTGCCGACCCGGGAGGATTTAACAACAATGACTCCTTGTTTGACTGCCGCGGCCAACGCGTCTCTGGTCACAGGAAAGATGCTGCCGTGACCCATTCCGGCGTGAACGATGCCCCTCGCCCCAGCCTTGAGGGATGCGTCAACAAATACCTGGTCATCATTAACATGGGCGTAAACAATGTCTACCCGAGGCAGTTCGGTAAGGCTTGTTACATCAAACTCGGTTTGAAAGGTGTGCTTCCGGGTGGTGGCACGATAGAATATGGGTTTGCCGCTTTGAAAATAGCCGAGAAAGCCGAGTTCAGGCGACTTGAAGGTCTCGACATGGGTGGTATTGGTCTTGGTCACGTCGCGGGCGCCGTTGATTTCGTCGTTCATGGCAACAAGGACCCCGCGTCCGCGGGCGTTAGGGTCGGCTGCCAGACGCACCGCGTTGAGCAGATTGACAGGGCCGTCAGCGCTGATCGCCGTGGCTGGTCGCATCGAACCGACGATAACAACAGGCTTGTCGCTTTTTACGACAAGATTGAGAAAATAGGCCGTTTCTTCCAGGGTGTCGGTTCCATGGGTAATGACGATGCCGTCACAGTCGTCGGTGGCCAGGAGCTGATTGACTCTTTTCGCCAGTTTGAGCCACACCTCATGGGTCATGGCGAAACTACCGATATTGGCTACCTGCTCGCCGCTGACGTCGGCAAATTGTTTTATCTCAGGCACGGCTTCGATAAGCACCTGGACACCGATGGCCCCTGGGGTGTAGCCGGTCATTTGGGTGTTTGAAGGCGCCTGCCCGGCGATAGTACCGCCGGTGGCCAGGATGAAGACCTTGGGCAGCGGCTTGGCGTTTTCAGCCGCCAGGGCTACCTGCATTCCGAACGCGAAGCATACAAGCACGACAAGCACCAGGATTTTCTTAAACATGTTATTCCCCTTTCTGTTGTTTGGATAAGTTCATCGTAGCACTGTTGTTTGCTGGAAACAACATTATTTTTGGAAAATTTTTCATTAATTTTGAGACCGGGCTATGTCGCAACCAATGGGACACTCATTTTTTCCTGATTTCCTTCATACTTTTTACTATACTCGAATGATTGAGGGAAAGGTGAAGATGAATGCCCAATAATAATGAAACCAGGGTAGCGATGTTGAATGAATTAGTCCAAGCGTATTACGAAATCGATAATCAAATAAAAGCCGTCACGCCTCAACGGGAACTGTTGAACCGGTCAATCAAGGACCTGATGAATGAACTGAAACTGACGGTCCATGTCGCCAATAATATTGTTGCGACTTACAAGCTACAACCTAAAACCAATCTGAACAAGGAAAAGGTGTTGGTAAAGCTGCGCGAATACGGGATGCCGGACGATTTCCTCAGAGACTGCTGGGAAACAAGCGAAGTCCAAATGCTCTCTGTAAAGAAATTGTAGCCGGTACTGGTCCGCTCGCGATGATGACGTCGACGGCGAAAGACCGCAAAGAATATATAAAACAGGACTCTTCCAAAAGGGAGAGTCCTGTTTTGGTAATGTATAGTCTGGTGCGATATTAAGTAAGTCTCACTTGCCGTAAACGTCGTCGATGATCTCGCAGCCCATTTTCTTCAGGGCTTCGTCGGTGTATGCCGACCCGTCCCAGGTGCCGTCCTCGATTGACTTGACGGTTGCATACTCTTTCTTCACCTTGGCTTTTGCCTTTTCCAGTATCACCGGAGCATCCTTCTGCGTGATAACGACAATGCCATCGCCGTCCCCTACCAGAATATCGCCCGGATTTACGACGACTCCGCCGCAGGTTACCGGGACATTGATCTCGCCGGGTCCGTTTTTATAAGGTCCTTTCGGGGTGACACCGGCGCAGTAGATGGCGATATCCATCGTGCTGACGGTATCAAGATCACGTATTGCCCCGTCGATGACGATTCCGGCGATTCCCTTTTTCACAGCCCGCCGAACCATGAGATCACCGGTCAGCGAATTAGTCAGATCGCCTTGCGCGTCAACAACAATAACATCACCAGGCTGCGCCATCTGGATGGCCTTGTGAATCATCAGATTGTCGCCGGCCCGTGCGCGCACGGTCAAAGCCGGTCCCACCATCGGCACGCTGTTTACCGGTTTAATGGCTGCGTTCATACAGCTGAACCGGTTCATCTCATCAGCGATGTTGGCCACAGGAACCCCTTCAAATTGGTCCAGCAATTCCTTACTGGGACGATTAATCTTGGTGTAAATCCGAAATCCTACGTTTGACATTATAGTTCCCCCTTCTTCTTGTCCAACAGATCAATTCGTCTTGGAACAGTTTTAGAAAAATCCCAGCCACCGCCAATAGGTAGCGGCACAAAGGGCATAGACCAGACAAGCTATGGCGCAGATCGGAATACCTGCCCGGGGATAGTCTTCAATTCGGACCTTACCGGTCCCATACACCAGTATCAATGGGTTGGTCGCGTAGAACATCAGTATTGCATACCCGCCAATGACCATGCCTGCCGGCAGGGCCAGTACATGGGGCGGCAGATTGGCCGCGACCGCCATGGCGATAACGATAGGCAAAAGTGCGGTATTCATGGCCGTCGTCCCCACAAAGAAGAAATGCAGATACATGCAGATAAACATTACAACCAGGAGCAATACCAATGTACTTACGCCATGAAGTCCGAGCAGACTGAATATGCCTGTCGCCAACCACTTGGCGGCTCCGGTCTTCATCAAGATGTCGCCCAGGGATATGCCTCCCCCGGCGATGAGGGCCACCTGCCAAGAAACACCCTTGTTGGCGTCGTTCCAGTTGAGCACCCCGAAGCGCGGCAAAAAGAGGGCAATCACCCCTACCAGGCAGGCGGTGGTGGGGTCGATCTTGGTCCACTCGCCGGTAACCCACAGCACCACCACCAGGATAAAGACCAGGAAGGTACGCTTCTCCTCCGAACTCATCGGCCCGAATGCCGTGAGTTTGCTGCGAATGAATTCCCGTCCTCCCGGCAGTTCCTCTCTTTCTGGTTTGAAAACCCTGAGCAGATACCAGGTTGTGAAAATCGTCATAAGCAAAGCCGGTGGAAGACCAAGCACGAACCATTCCATATAGGAGATAATCTTGCCTTCTGATTTAGCGATGAATTCGATGGTTACCGGGTTGGCCACCGTGGCGGTCATAATCCCGGCGCTGATGGTAACGTTGGTAAAGCAGTTGGTCAGCATCAGCGCCACCGCGAAGGGCGACCGCCCCTCACGACCCTCCTGAAACACCTGAATAATACCGAGACAAATCGGTATCAGGATGGCCGTGCGCGCAGTTGCAGACGGAACCAGGAAGGCGAGAACGATGTTCACCGCCATCATCCCGTACACGATATTGCGGGTTTTGCTGCCAATCCTGGATAAGATGACATAGGTGATCCTGTCAGCCAGCCGGGTCTTGACCATCGCCGCCCCCAAAATAAACGCACCAATCAGAAGATAAACGGTGGACGCGGCGAAACCCTCCAGCGCCGAGGACAGTTTTACCGTACCGGTAAGCACCGCGAGAGGGATGACCGCCAGGCTGGTGATTCCAAGAGGCATGGCTTCAGTCAGGTACAGGACAAATATGGCGGCAAAAATAGCCAGGGCTTTCTGTCCGGCCAGAGCCAGACCTGTCGGGGCAGGCGCGAACCAGACGGCTAAAAAACAGATCACCGCCAGCGGAACACCCCTCCTGTGCCGGAACTCTTCAATCAGATGTCCCCAGTCCTTTTTGCCCGGATCTGTTGTTTGAATGGACAACTTGGTTCCCTCCTTTATTCATTATGGTCCGGAGTCAGAACAGTGTCATCCGGCGCCGCATCAGCCTTGTCACGAGGCCCGGATTGGACGGCGCAACATGTTTCTAGACCAGGGAGGGAAGCACGAAAATGGCCCATAATCCGTATATTACAAGGGTTGCCAAGGTCAGCGGCACTCCTACCTGAAACAAATCAACCCGCGAGAAAAAATTATAGTCGTAGGAAGTAATCAGCGGCGCTCCCTGTTGGGGCAATAAGTAACCGGCCCTGCAGAATGCGTAGGTTACCCAGGCAAGCGCCACGATTTGGCTGACCGTCAGGCCTGCATCTTGCCCGATAACGATGGACAAGGGGATGAAAAGAGCGGTTGCCCCGCCGATGGAGGCTACTCCCAGCCGCATAAAAATCATGGCGACCGCCATCAACAGCATGAGCCCCACGAAGCTGGTGACCCCAAAGCGGGCGATCCAGTCGGCAAGCAGTTTGATAACCCCGTACTTAACAAGCAGGGTGGAAAAACTGGTAGCTACGGCGATTACGAGGGCAGCCCCCCAAGCGATGAACTTGCTGTCCCGCTTCCAGTTTCCGGGGCTGACCCCGGGAATAAAGCAGACTACCGCCAACAGCACCAGTATGCACTCAGCCGGAAAGTGATGAATCTGGTCTGTCAACCACAGCACAATGGCACCAAACAAAGCAATAAGGACGTATTTTTCATTTCTTGTCACCGAACCCAACTCGTCCAGTTTATTGTTGATGAAATCCAGTGGAATGTTGTCTACATTAGAGGGAAAAGCCCTCTTTAAAATGAACCAGCCCACTGCCAGCATCAACAGCGACGGCAAGAAAAGGTACGTGGCCGTGTTCGTCCAATACTGGGGAACCTTGGTTCCTTCTTCAATCAACCTTCCGGCAAGAAGTGTCGCTTCCCCGGCCGTCAAAAAGGCTCCACCCATAATGGCCGGAATAATGCCGCAGGCAATGTACGCAGCTTTTTGAAATGGATTAATATTCTCATGACTGTCGCCAGGGTGAAAGTGAAAAATGCTTTTTAGCCCTTCAGCCAGCGAGAGGTAGATGCCGGTTCGCCCGTTGGAGGTCGGCACCATAAAGGCCAACGGAATCTCGGCGATAAACATGGCGGCGAGAACCCGGTCCGCTCTGGCGGTAGCTTTCGTCCCTGCTACGATTTTCATGATGGTGTAGATGATTCTTTGTCCCAGGCCGGTGGATTCTACGACCCGGGCAAAGGCGGTTCCCGCCAGCACGGCTATCGGCACCGATCCGGCGAACCCGGTTAGGGAAGCACTGAAGGCCTGTCGATAAGTCGTCTTTTGGTCAACTCCGGCGAAAGTCATCAATACAATAAGAAGCAAGGCCGAAACAGGATACGAAACCGCCTCTGTGGCCCAGATGACCACCGTAAAGACCATTACTCCCAAAAACCGCTGACCAATTAGCGGAAGTCCCGTGTACGGGGCAATCATCACCGTAGCAACCCCTAATATGGCAGCGAAAATCAACCAGTACAGCTTTGTTAGATCGTTTTTCTTACTCTCCGGCCCAGCCATTTGTATTCCTCCGTTCCTAACTGAAGTCCCGCGAAATACCTATATCGTTAAGTCCCGCCTACTCCCTGGCATAATTAAGCAGGCCGCCGCTCAGGACAATGGCAGTCTGTCGCGATGATAGACTGTGCGATACCTCAAATTCATAGTTTTGGGTTAGATTCTGCACCTGGATAACTCTCTGGCCCAAAGCCTGATGAATATCGGTAATAGCTAACTCATCTTCTACCCGGAGCTTGGCATAGTCTGCCTCGTCTTTCAGAATCAACGGCGCAATGCCGAAATTGACGAGGTTCGCTGTATGGATACGCTCAATACTCTTGGCAATGACCGCCCGCACTCCGAGATACATTGGGCACAGGGCGGCGTGCTCCCGGGACGATCCCTGTCCATAACTGAGCCCGGCAACGATCACCGATCCTTTTCCGCTGTTTTTATTATCTTTGCAGCGCTGAACAAACCCGGGATCAACGTCACGGAAGATGAATTCGCTTGATTTAGGGATATTTGAGCGGTACTTGCTCACTGGACCGGTAGGAATGATGTGATCTGTGGTTATTTTGTCGCCGACTTTTATGGCCACCCCGGCCCGAAGGTTGACAGGCATCGGCGTGTTGTGAGGCGGTTCTCCGATGTTGGGGCCGCGAAAAACCTCCACTTCTTCTTCCGGCGGATGAATGACCATGCTGTCATCAATATGAAACTTTTGAGGCAAGACAATCTGCGGGTACGGCATTTTAAGCTCCCGGGGATCAGTCAGTTTTCCACTGAGGGCAGTGGCCACCGCCGTTTCCGGACTCACCAGATATACCTTGGCGTCCTTCGTGCCGCTTCGGCCCTCAAAATTCCGGTTGTTGGTGCGAACCGACACCGCTCCCGACGGGGGCGATTGTCCGTAGCCTGCGCAGAACCCGCACGAGGATTCCAGTAACCGGGCCCCGGAATCGATGATATCGTTCAATGCGCCATTGCCAGCAATCATTC
>Ga0316231_1001438_pt1 | contig 26213 bp, 16 predicted proteins | sample TBH18027metaG_FD_206002 | JGI IMG/M metagenome (GOLD analysis project Ga0316231, IMG submission 206002) | Freshwater microbial communities from Trout Bog Lake, Wisconsin, USA - TBH18027 | ecosystem: Environmental > Aquatic > Freshwater > Lake > Hypolimnion/Profundal zone | place: USA: Wisconsin... | reverse complement strand
GCCAGGCGCCCACCGCCAACACCAGCGGGGGCTTTACGAAAGCCGGCGCCGGCGCACTCACGCTCGCCGGGGTGGACACTTACCCCGGCGGCACAACGATCAGTGCTGGCACCCTTAAATTGCTTTCCTCCGCCGCGCCCGTTCCAACCCCGCTGTTATATCTGTCCTTCGACAACGTCAGCGGCAGCACGGTGGTCAACCAAGGCACCGGGGGCGCGGCGCTGAATGGAACGCTCACCGGCACAGCCGCCGTTGTTTCCGGCGGCATCAATGGCGGCAACGCCTTGAGCATTCCCTCGGGCGCGGCCAACGCCGCTTATGTGCTCATCACCAATCCAGTCGTGGCTATGACTGGGGCGGCGAGTTGGACCATCGCCATGTGGGTGAAGACAGCCACGGCGGGTGGAGTATATGCGTATCAAGGCTCCGGCGGTTGGGCTAGCGGGAACATGACCTTTTATTTGAATGAAGGTTCCGACAGCGGCTACGGCGCCAAGGCCGGCGGCGTCAGTTATGCCCAAGGCTGGGAGGAAGGCAGCACGACCGTCAATGACGGCAACTGGCATTTCCTGGTGATGACCTGCAATGGGAGCACCAAAGCAATGTATGTGGATGGCAATGTGGACACTATCGTCTCCAGTTGGGCGGCGAACACGGGTGTGGGCACTCAATTATGGATTGGGGGCTCGGCCGACACCGGCGATGAAGACTTGGGTTTGGGCGGCTTGATTGATGGGGTCTCCGTTTACACTTTCGCCTTGAGTCAGACGCAGATTCAAGCGCTTTACACCACCAACCCTGCCGGGCCGTCGGTATTGCCGACCTCGACGGCTGTATCCGTGGCTGCCGGGGCCACGTTGGATGTCGCCGGGGTTTCGCAAACCATCGGGTCGCTGACCGGCCCCAGCGGGAGCAGTGTGATTCTGGCCGACGTTACCAACGCAACCGGGGTTTTCACCGTGGGCAATGCCAGCAACACCGTCTTTGCCGGAACTCTTAGTGGCACTGGTTCGCTGACCAAAGCCGGCACCGGCACCCTGACCCTTTCCGGTGCAAACTCGTATTTCGGCAGCACCGTAGTCAGCAATGGCATGCTGGTGGTGAACAACTCCAACGGCTCGGCCACCGGCTCGGGCGCGGTGACGGTGCTGAACGGCGGCGCCTTGGGAGGCATTGGTGCCGTCAGCGGCGCGGTCGCGGTCAATTCTGGCGGGATGCTTGCGCCGGGCGCTCCGTTGGGCGCCTTGACCGTCAAAAGCAACTTGACACTGGCTTCCGGTTGCACCGTATTGGTCCAGGTCCAGCACTTGCCCCTCACCAACGGCGTGGTGAAAGTCTCCGGGACCCTGAATTGTGGCGGAACGCTGATCGTGACCAACCTGGGCGGCGCCTTGCTGGCTGGTGACACTTTTCCCATATTTTCCGCGACGACCCGCGCCGGCACTTTCGCCGCCATAAGTTTGCCGCCCTTGGCAAATAATTTATATTGGACGAACACCCTGGCGGTGAACGGCACGCTGGCGGTTGTCAGCGGCGTCTCGACGACGCCCACCAATCTCGTTTGGAGTGTGAGCGGCACCAATTTAATCGTGTCCTGGCCGGCTGATCACATCGGCTGGCGGTTGTTGGTTCAGACTAATAATCTGGCCTTGGGCCTGAGTTCGAATACGAATGATTGGACTACCGTGGCCGGTTCCCCGGCCACCAACCAAGTCAACTTGCCGATGTACTCCACGCAGCTGGCGGAATTTTATCGCCTGATTTATCCGTGATAGATTATGAACCATACGAAATTTAACCGTACACTGGGCCTTATTTTTGCGGCGGCGCTTTTTTCCGCCTCGGGAGCGCGGGCGCAAGCCATTGCGAATGTCACCATTCAAGCCAACCAGCCTGGCGCGGTGGTGAGTTCCAACTTGTTTGGCATCTTTTTTGAGGAAATCAATTTTGGGGGCGAAGGTGGCATTTACGCGGAAATGGTGCGCAATCGTTCATTCAAGAACTCGGCCAATCCGGATTATTGGGCCCTGGTGACCAATGGCTTGGCGACCGGGACGATGGCGGTGGATTTTTCGCAGCCGCTCAACACGAACAAACCCTGTTCGCTGAACCTCTCCATGACTTCCGGCACCGGCAGCATTGGCGCGGCCAACGCCGGTTTTTGGGGCATGTCGCTGCAAGCCGGCGCGACTTATAACTTGAACTTTTATGCGCTCGGTTCCAACGGCCTTGTCGGGCCGGTGCTGGCGCAGTTGCAGAATGCCGCCGGTACCACGGTGTATGCGCAGGCGTCGTTTGGCGGGTTGACCACCAACTGGCAGAAATTCAGCGCGGCGTTGGTGTCCACCAGCGCGGATCCGAATGCGCGGATCGTCCTCAGCCTCACTAACCCCGGGACGGTGTGGCTGGATGAAGTTTCCCTGTTCCCGCAGGCGACTTTTGACTACCGAACCAACGGCCTGCGGGCGGACTTGGGGAATATGCTTTCGGCGCTGCATCCGTCGTTTATGCGCTTTCCCGGCGGAAATTTTATCGAAGCCAATAACCTGACCAATTCCGTCCGCTGGAAGAAATCCGTGGGCGACCTTGCCCAGCGGCCCGGCCATCAGAACGATTCTTGGGCCTACTGGTCCACCGATGGTTTTGGCCTGCATGAATACTTGCAATTCTGCGAGGACATGGGCATGGAACCGCTCTATGATATCAATGCCGGTTTGGCGCTTGGCTACAATGGCAGCACCAACAACACCGTGCCGATCAGCCAAATGGGGCCGTGGGTTCAGGATGCGATTGACCTGGTTTCCTATGCCAATGACCCCACCAATACGACCTGGGGCGCGCAGCGGGCGGCCAACGGCCATCCCGCGCCCTTCAATTTGAAGTATTTGGAGATTGGCAATGAAAACGGCGGCAGCTACTTGGACGCGCGGTACGCGCTCTTTTACGACGCCATCAAGTCAACTTATCCCGCGCTGCATGTGATTGCCGCGGGCGGAAACTGGTCCGGCGGGCCCCCCACGAGCCGGCCGGTGGAAATTCAGGACGAGCATTATTATGCAAGCCCCGCCACCTTCATTTCGTATGCCACCTTGTATGACAATCGCAGCCGCAGCGGGGCAAAAGTTTTTGTCGGGGAATATGCCGTCACCTCCGGCACCGGTACCTATGGGAGCCTGGCCGGTGCGCTGGGCGAGGCGGCATTCATGACCGGTCTGGAACGCAACTCGGACATTGTTCAATTGGCCTCCTACGCGCCATTATTTTGCAATGTCAATAAATTCCAATGGAGTCCGAACCTGATTAACTATGACAGCGCCCGGGAAGTGTTCGGCACGCCCTCGTATTATGTTCAGGAAATGTTTGGCCAGAATCGGGGCGACGCCGTTTTGCCGGCCACCGTTGTCATCTCCACTAATGGCGCCAATTCCAGTTTGCACGGGGCGATTGGGGTCGGTTCGTGGAACACGGCGGTGCAATACACCAATATCGTGGTGACCAGCAACGGGGTGACGCTCTACCAAAGCGATTTCGCCAATCAAGGCACCAACGGCTGGAGTGTTTTCAACGGCACGTGGAGCACCACCAACGGGCTCTATCAGCAGTCCGCCCAGATTGCCGATTGCTATTCCACCTATCTCAATGGCGCCAACACGAACTGGGCGAATTACACCATCTCCTTGCAGGCCCGCAAGACCGCCGGCGCGGAGGGCTTTCTCGTGATGTTCAATGTGCTCGACAATAATGACTGGACTTGGTGGAACATCGGCGGGTGGGGCGACACGCTGGACGCCATCGAGCAAATGGTGGGCGGCAACAAAACCACCTACACGCAGGTGTCGCAGACCATTGCCACGAATACCTGGTATTACATTCGCATCGTGCTGAACGGGGCGAATGCCCAGTGTTACCTCGGCACCAATACCGCCCAGGTTGCCACGAATCTGGTGGAGAACGTGACCTTGCCCAGTGGACTCTTGGTTTCATCCACTTACGCCCATGCCTCCGGCCAGGTCATCGTCAAGGCGGTCAATCCTTACAGTGTGCCACTGGCCACCACTTTCAATATCAACGGCGTTAATGCCATTGCGCCCAACGCGGCGCTCATCCAGTTGACCTCCGGCAGTTCGGCGGATGCCAATTCGCTGGCGTCACCGACCTATGTTTTCCCCGTCACCAATTCCATCCCCAATTCGGCCACCAATTTCACGGTCACGCTCCCGGCCAATTCGCTTTCTATTCTGCGCCTTAATGCCAGCGGTCTCAATACCTACACGAACCTGCGGCTGCAAGTTGCCTCGCCCATCACCAATGGCACCACGGTGGCTTCCATTGTTTGGGGCCAGTTGGGCGGCAATTGGTTCAACCTCACCACCAACTCCAATCATGCGCTGGCCTGGTTTTCCGCCAATACCAACGTCGCGACCGTGGACCTCAACGGCAACGTCACCGGGGTGGGCTCGGGTTCGACGAGCATTACCGCCACGTACGCGAGTCTGGGACTGTCCGTTTCGCAGGCAGTTCAGGTTATCACCCTTCCGGCCGTGCTGGTGCATCGCTACAGTTTTGGTGAAACGTCCGGCACCAACATCGCCGACTCGATCGGCGGCCCCGCATGGACCGGCACGTTGCCGCGGGGCGGCACGTTTGGCGGCGGGCAATTGGCATTGGCGGCGGCCAACTCGCAATATGTCCAACTGCCGGCCGGAATTTTAAGCAATTACACGGCGGTGAGCATTGATGCCTGGGCGAGTTTTGGCACGCTGCCCAGTGCCTGCTTTTTCTTCGGCTTCGGAAACATTAGCGGCAGCAGCGGCGAGCAATACATCTTCTGTCAGCCCGTGAGCGGGCGCATTGCCATTACCCCTTCCAATTACACCGGTGAGCAAAATACCGCGCCCAATCCATCCGGGAGTTGGAGCGGCTTGGCCAATTTGCACGTTGCGGCGGTCTTTGATCCGCCGGGGGGATACCTTGCGCTGTACACCAACGGCGTTCTGGCGGCGATCAACTCTTCCGTCACGATTCCGTTCACTTCCGTGAACGATGTTTACAGCTACCTCGGCCGGTCGCTGTACAGCGGCGATTCCTATTTTAATGTGAGCTTGGATGAATTCCGCATCTACAACGGCGCATTAAGCTCCAGCGAGATTGCCGCCGCCCAGGTGCTCGGCCCCACCCAGTTGTTGAGCGCCGCCAGTCCGGCCGTTAGCACCTCTGTCTTGGGGGGCAATCTGACCATTTCCTGGCCGGTGGCTTCGGCCGGCTACTCGGTCTTGACCACCACTAATCTTGCCACCGGCAATTGGACCACTGCGTTGGTGGCGCCGCAGATCGTTGGCAGCCAGTGGCAGGTGGTGTTGCCCATCTCAGCTGGCGCACCGTCACCCCAGTTCTACCAGTTGAGCAAGTGAGCGATGTGGCGTCAGGCATCCTTGCCTGACGTGGAGTGCGGCATCTCTGCGGCCCGGACCAGGCGTGAGTTGTGTTGGGCCGTCTAATTAATGGGAACGCTCCCGCTTGCGCGGCGTTCTTTCCGCCGGGCTGGGAAGCCCGGCTCTGCGGCAGGCAAAGATGCCTGACACTACAAATAGCTTGTTTCATTTTGTTCTCGCTGGCTAAAAAGGCGCAGCAAAGATCGGGTCTCGCTGTGGAAGCATCATCAAACTCCCAATAAAACTGCCGCACACCGTTTGGCATCTTGGCTGCTATCCATGACTGCGGTTGCGAGTTTTGTTGTGAGTTTAGGTAGGGACTACGGCTGCCGATAGTTGGTGGGGACCAGCTCTCGAGGGCAGTTGGAACTGAAGACCGGGCCCGACACGACGCACGCGCTTGATGGATTTGCCTGCAGAATGATTACGCATGATTGAGGAGGTGGTAATCAACTGCGGTTGGGTTTTTGAGGCGCGTGCGGCTTGTGTCTTTGGGCGGAATTTTTTCAGCATTCGGCATTCGTCATTTGTCATTTCTCACGCGGTTGTTTATTTTCCGCGGATGCAAACAATGAATTTGACGCTGGGCCATTCGCCGGATCCCGATGACGCCTTCATGTTTTACGCGCTGGCCAAGGAGCTCATTCCGACGCACGGCTTTAAATTCCAGCACATCTTGCAGGATATCCAGACGCTGAACGAGCGCGCCACGCGCGGTGAATTGGATATTTCCGCCGTCAGCATCCACGCCTATGCCGCCGTCTCCGATCAATACGCGCTGCTGCCCAGCGGCGCCAGCATGGGCGACGGCTACGGTCCCATGCTGGTGGCCAAAAAGCAGTTCTCCCGCGAAGAAATTGCGCGACAGAAAATCGCCGTTCCGGGGACCATGACCAGCGCCTTCCTCGCGCTCCAGCTCTGGCTGGGCAAGTCCGCCCGCGAGTTCGATTATGTGGTCGTTCCCTTCGATCAGATCTTTTCCGCCGTGAACCGCGGTCGGGCGGACGTTGGCCTCATCATCCATGAGGGGCAGTTGACGTACCGGAACGAAGGTTTGGTGTTGTGCGAAGACCTGGGCATCTGGTGGGGCACACAAAATGGCGGATTGCCGTTGCCGCTCGGCGGCAATGTGATCCACAAGCGATTCCCGCCCGAGCTGCGCCGCCAAATTTCCGACATCTTGACTGCCAGCATCCAGTACAGCCTTGACCATCGCGCCGAGGCCGTCCAGCACGCGCTCCAATACGCCCGCGACATGGGGCGCGACCTGGCCGACAAATTTGTCGGCATGTATGTCAATCACTGGACCCTCGACTATGGCGAGCGGGGCAGGGAATCCATCCGCCGCTTTCTGGGCCAGGCCTTCGAGCGCGGCCTCCTTCCCCACCGCCAGGAACTGGAATTTGTCGTGTGACGATTTTACTAAACGGAACCTCTGATTCGGGGAAAAGACCCAACCTCGAACATCCAATGGCCTTCAGTTGGAACCTTCACTGGATGTTGGGCCTTGGATGTTGGATGTTGGATGTTCCCAAGGGTTCACGGTCGGTGCCCGACACGAGTTATCTCGTTACACCATAATGAAAACCCCTGTCAACCTGAAGCCTTTTCTTGCCTTCACGGTCATGGCTATCGCCTTGACGTCGCCCGCCGGGGATTTTTTTGTTTTTGTCGGCACCTATACGAATGCATTGAGCCGGGGCATTTATGTTTCCCGGTTGGACGCGGCCACGGGCCACCTTTCCGCGCCGGAACTGGCCGCGGAAACGCCCAGCCCCTGTTATCTGGCCATTTCCCCCGGCGAAAAATTTCTATATGCGGCCAATAGCATCCCGAGTTTCCACGGCGAAAAAGCCGGGGCGATCAGCGCTTTTGCCCTGGACCACACAACGGGGCGCCTGACCCTGCTCAACCAAAGATCTTCCGATGGCGGTGGACCTTGCCATGTGAACATCGATGGGTTGGGCAAGTTGTTGCTGGTCGCGAATTATGGCAGCGGGAGCGTGAAGTCATTGCAACTGAACCGCGACGGCAGTCTGGGTGCGGACGGCAGTCGAATTCAGCACCAAGGCTCGAGCGTGAACCCGAACCGGCAGACCGCGCCGCACGCGCACGGTATTTACCCTGACCCCTCGCAGCGGTTTGCGCTCGCCTGCGACTTGGGCACGGACCACGTGATGATTTACCGCCTTGATGGCGCCACTGGAACGCTGGCCGCGCATTCCTCGTCCGCCGTGCCGCCGGGTTCGGGGCCGCGGCATCTGGCCTTCAGCCCGGACGGCAGGTTCGTCCATGTCATCAACGAAATGGGCTGTTCCGCGACGACTTTTGCCTGGAATGCCGCCGCCGGCGAATTGACACCGGTCGAAACCGTTTCCGCTCTGCCGTCCGGTGTGAGTGCGCAGCCAGGTTATACGGCGGCGGAAATTCTCGCCGTTGGCAGCCAGGTTTACGCCACCATTCGCGGCCATGACAGCGTGAGCGTCTTTTCGGCGGATGCGACCACCGGCCGGTTGACATTGCTGCAGAATCTCCCGTGCGGCGGCAAGGTGCCGCGCGGGCTGGGACTGGACCCGTCTGGCCGCTGGCTGTTCACGGGTAATCAAAATTCGGATAACGTCGTGGAATTCTCGCGTGATCCCCAAACCGGAAAACTCGCTCCCGCCGGCCGGGAGCTGAAAATCGGCTCGCCGGTGGATGTGAAATTTGCCGCAGCTTTTTAACGCAACCACGCCAAGGCGCAGAAGTTCCAACCGCAGATGGACGCAGATGGACGCAGATGGGGGAAAAGGGACAATGGGACTTGTGGTTTCGTGGTCTGTGGTCTTTGCTTATCTGTGTCCATCTGTGGTCAATCTGAACGGTCTTGGCTGGTTGGGGATTTCTACTTCCCGGCCTCGCGTTTGGCCGCGTCTTGCTTCATCGCTCTAAAATTCCCCTCCTCGCAGCACTCCACGAATCCTTCGGTCACGGATTTTAATTCCTCCCAGCGGGCCCGGATTTGCTCGGATTCGGCAGCGGTGATTTGATTGTCGGCCGCCGCCGTGGCGACCACTTGCAAGAGGTCCGCAAAATCCTGGACAATTTGGTTGGTCGCCGGAATCAGAAAATGCGGATGCGGCGTGTTCTTGGGATTAAGGATGAAGAAGCCGCCGGCGCGCTGGCAGAGCCATTGGATGAGCCGGTGATCGCCTGTGCTGGCAAAGAGCGCCTCGACCCGGTCGAGCGGATTTTCAATCCCGCTGCCCACCCCATTGCTCGGCTGGGCCCACTTGTACACCATGGAGGTGGAAAGTTCGAGGTCGGCGGAAACTTCCTTCGGCGTCTTCTTGTCAAAGATTTCGCGGAGCAATTCGTGTGATTCCATGCCGCGAAAATGTAGGACGCGCCGCCACTTGGCAAGCGCGAACATGAGGTGGGAAAGTATTGATATGGGATTGTTTTGCCCACGAGCATGAAGGGACAATATTTCAGTTGCGGGGAGGTGGAAAGCCGGCGTAGCATCGCTCCATCGAAATATTTATGCATGATCCGCACTGAACTGGGGCAGCGCGAAAATGCCAAGTAAATTGCCCGGATGAATGCTTTACATGATTTGGTGGCGGACCAGCTGGAGCGGGCCGAGCCCGCCGCGCGCGAGGCGTTGCTCCGCATCCCGCTGGAGAATATCGCCCGCTGGCTGGCTAACGGCTGCACCGCTCCGCACCGCCTCGAACAGCGGCGGGTCATCATTCAGAACGCCCAGCAGTCTCCGGAAGGCTTCACCGAGTTGCTTCGGTTGCTGCGAGGCCGGAGCGAAGGCGCCGTCCACTTGAAAAGCTTCGGCCCGTTTTCCGGAGGGTTGACCACACTCGAACTTCGCGAAGTCCTGCTGCTATGCGCCCACGCTCACGGAATCAACTTTTCAATGACAAATAGGCCGACCCGGTTATGAAACTCACCAACGACAGCTATGTCATCTTGATTGGCACTCAAAATTTTATGGAGCGATATTATCGGGACAAGACGGGTTGGCTAAAAGTCAGCGCACGTGGGCGTAAGTTCCGAATGACGGCAGAGCAGGTTTTGAATCATGTCCTGCCTGCGGTAGCCGGCATCAAACGAAATCTGACCATTAAGGTGGAACATCACGAACCACGCTCGGAAAATGAACCAACGGCCTAACCAATCCCCCTCACGAGTCGATGAAAAAATCCTGGCCACTGAATCTGATTGTTGGCTGCTTCCTTTTGATTATGGCAGTCGCTGCTCTCTTGCCTCCCAAGAAAGGAGTTGCCGAGGATACGGTGTGCGTTCTGATTTTTTGCAGCGCCTTTATGGTTCTGGGCACTTTTTTTACTGTTTTGCTTTGCCGCCACCAGGCGAGACGCCGGCGGCGGATTTCACGTGCGCTGATTTTCCCGACGGCATTGGCCGTTACGGTATTAACCATGTTTTCTGGGTTGCTCGTTTTTTACGGCACAAGAGTTTTTACCGCAGATTTTTTTACCGCAGAGTTTTGGGCTATTGTATGGCAGTCGCCAGGCCTTTGGTTCGGTCTTTGGTTGTTGGGCCTGGTTGTTTCCCTGTTTGTGGCTTGGGGAGTTGTGGAGTTTTACCAGAGACAGGGACAGAGAGATGACAGCCTAAGCCCAGGCATTTTACCTGACGTTGTCCCGCGGGAAGGCAAAGCCGACTCGCGGGCGAGCCGCCCGCGCTCCTGAACGCGTCCGCCCCAACGACCTGGCGATCCCGGACTGCCGGAGCGAACTCTGGCCGCCGTCTCATTGGCGGGCTGGATGAATGAACCGGGTCGGGCATTGGGCGGATTCGAGAACCAGGCCGGGGATGGCGCGTCTCGCGATTAGCTGGCGAAAGCTGAAAACGCGGTAACGCGCCGTCCCCACCCCAGTTTCCGCGCCAGGCGAACGATGGGGCAATTTAAGCATTGCGCCGGGGGCCAAAATCGGAAATCGTAAATTGCAAATCGTAAATCATAAATCAATTATGCCTTCATTCGACATTGTTTCGCAGGTGAACTCGATGGAAATCGAAAACGCCGTCAACCAGGCCAAAAAGGAACTCGCCAACCGCTTCGACTTCAAGGGCAGCAAGGCCGAGATCGTCCTGGAAGGGGCCGAGATCAAACTTTCCGCCGAGGACGCGTTCAAGGTGCGCACGCTCAACGAAATGGTCATTGGCAAGCTCGCCAAGCGCGGTATCAGCCTCAAGAGCGTGGAGCAATGCGAGCCGGACGTTTCGCCACTGGGCCACGCGCGGCAGGTGATCAAGATCAAGCAGGGCATCGAGAGCGCGGTGGCCAAGCAGATCACCGGCTTCATCCGCGACGGCAAGTTCAAGGTGACCACCCAGATTCAGGGCGACGAAGTGCGCGTGAACAGCAAGAGCCGCGATGAATTGCAGACGGTCATCGCTGCCGTGCGCGCCAAGGAGCTGCCCGTGGCGGTGCAGTTTGTGAATTTCCGGGAGTAGGGAAGATCACAGCCACTCCCGGATCTTCTCCTGGTACTTGTTGTAGATGAACCCCACCACCAGGAGCGCCACGCCCAGCGCCATGAACGTCACCACGCGGTAGATGGTCGTCTCGTTCCAGACATCCACCAGCACGACGCGTCCGACGGATGCCGCCAGCACGCCCAGGCCGAACCAGCGCAAAAAGCGTTCGTGTAATAGGATGCCGGCAGTGAACATGGCCACCGCAAATCCCGCCCAAGTCATGGTCACGGATATACCGCTGTTGAACTGCGCGGTCCAGCAGGAGAGAAAACGCCACAGGCTCAGGCCGGCCAGAATGACCAGCGCGCCATGGATGCTTTGGTCGAGCGGCAATTGGCCGGCCCGGCGGCGCAGCATTTGTTGCATGATGAACAGCGCAAGCAGCGACAGCAAATTCGGCCCATATATGTCCATGGCCAGGTTCTCGCGCAGCCACAGTAGCGTGAGCGAGGTGGCCGCATAAACGGCTGCGGCCACGAGCGCTTCGTGTGCGTTCCGCCAGAGTCCCAGGGCAAACACTGCCGCCGCTGCCAGCATGTACGTCCAGACCCGCTGGCGTTCGGGCACATAATCCCAAATCCACAACAGCGACATCGCCAGCGCCAGCCAGCGATAGATCAGCGCCACTTGCAGCAATGGTTCGCGCACTTGGGGATTGACCTGCGGTTCGCGTGCAAACCAAGCCGTGGTGGCGAAGGACAGCGCCGCCAGCACCGCCAGCGGCGCGAGCGGGAAATACCAGTCCGGCTGTTCGTGGATAAGTTGGGTCAGAAATTCCCACGCGCTGACGCCGAGGAGAATTTGTCCGCAAATCGCCACGGCCCAAGCCCGGGTGAGCAGGCCGTACGCGGTCACGGCCAGTGCCAGCAGGCTGGTGATGGCCAACCACGACGGTGGGGAAAGCAGCGGATGCAACCAGACCAGGACCACCGCCACCGCCGCCAGCGCAAAGACTGTCGAGTAACAAACAAAGATGTTTCTGCTAATCGCTATGGTTTTCTGATGCTGCCACCAGTGGCTCAAGCCGATGGTGACGGCGATGATCAGCAGCGGATGCCACCACGGCGGCGTCACCTCCAAGTAATGGAACAACCAGGTGAGTTGGGCGAAGACCAGGAAGAATTGACCGAGCAGGGTGATTTCCCGGATGCGCAGCAGGTAAATCGAAAACGTGAGTGCGATGGCTTCGGCGGCCAAGGCGAGGGGCAGATGCGCGTCGGTGCAGTTGTACCAGGTCGCGCCGAGCCAGGCGGCGAAGGCGAGCAGGGTGAACGCGGTCGGTTCACCTCGCAACGGTTGCAGGCTGTCCTTGGATTCGCGGCTGGCCCGCAAGGTGTTGCAGATCATGATCGCGCCCACGGCAATTCCAATCCCAAGCCCCGTGGGATCAAAGCGCTGGAAAGTTGCCAGGCACCAGGCGACGGCAAATGCCGCACTGGCATAAGCCGCGATTTTTGGCACGGCGATACCAGGTCCGCCAACCAACTGGTAAAACACCAGGCTTTCCACCCCGAGCACCAGCGCCACCAGCACATGTGGCTCGGGCGTGTTGAACCATGCGGCCGCCGTCCAGCTGGCAAAAGCGAGCAGGGTAAACGTTGAGCTTTCCAGACGGGCGGGTTCGGGGAACACCTTGGATTCATGCCTGTGCGCCCAAACGGCATTGAACGCCAGCATGGCTCCGAGTCCCGCACTGGTCCAGAGGCCCTGCGTTTCGAATTCCCGCAGGCTGGCGGCACACCAGCCGGTCGCCAGCAGCGCGGCGGCGTAGGCGAAGAACTTCAGCACCAGGCTTTGCCGCTGCGTGGCCAGCGCGTAGAGCACAATGCTTTCCGCGCCCAGCACCAGGGCCAGATGCAGGCCGGCAAACTTGCAAATGAAGCCGAGTGTGACCAGCACGAGGCCCTGCGTGAGATAGGAATTCTTGGTGAGCGGTTCCGACGGCAGGAATTGCCGCGCCAGCGCCGCCAGTGCCAGCAGCACGGAGCCGTAGAGCAGCGAAAACTTCCAGAAACCGCCCGTGTGAACTTGGAGCATGGTCAGCAAAAAGAGCGCGAAGTAAGCCCCATTATTCAGCGTGAGAAAGACGGCGCGGCTGGGGCCGGAAAGCTTTTCGCTTTTGGACAAGAAGGTGGCCGCCGTGAACACCACCCAATAGCAGGCCAGGAAACCGGCCCCGAGCGAGAGGTGCTCGTCCGGCGTCGCCCAGTGCCAGCCACCATCGTCATGTAAAAACCGCCAAAATGCATAGCCGGCGTAGCTCGTGATCAAGCTCGCGAAGGAAAGACCGGCCCAGCGATTGCGCACCAGAAAAAACCCGGCGGCAACGGTGAGAATGAGGTTGGAGTAAAGCGTAAATTCGCCTACGCGGGTGATCACCGAGGTGAAAAACGCCAAGCCGACGGCGAATAAGGCCATCACCTGGGATTTGCGGCGGTCGGCAATCCAGGCGATGACGCTGGCCCAGCCAAACAGAAGGATGCCATCAACCAGCGCACTGCGGATGACCTCCAGCGGGGGGAAGTGATGGGCGGCATAGGTGGTGAAATAGACCGCTGCGAGTCCGCCGGCAAACAGCACTTGGGCATAGTTTTTGAGCGACTCCTTGACGTTGCGCCGTTGCCACCAAGCGCCCGCCCCAAGCAACAATCCGCTGGCGAGATAGAGCAGGGAAATTTTCCCGGCCGGGCCGAGCTTGGGAACAATGTTGTGATAGGCGAGATTTGCAGCCAGTGCCAGCCCGGTGAGCACAATGACGATGCCAACGCGGACCAGCCAGAAAGTACCGATTCGCATTTCGAACGAGGATTTCTCCTGCACTGCCGGCCCGGCCTGTGCCACTGGAGCGCCGGTCTCCGGCCCGGCTTGTTGGAATGGGGGCGACACCGCTGGCCCGGCCTGTGCCATGGACTTCGAAATAAACGGCGGCGGAACAATGGGTGGCGGCAAAATGGCAGGTGGTTCCGGCGCCGGCGGCTCCGGTTTGGCGGCTGCCTGACTCACCATTGGGCTGGTTAATAACTCGGGAACGACCGGCTTGGGGATTGGCGGCAGCATTGCCGGCTGCGCTGGTGACACCGGTGGAATCTCGGCCGGAAAAATCGAAACGGCCGGGTCTTCCTCCGCAGACATTACCGGCGGCAGGATGGTGGCTTCTTCCTCGCGTCGCGGCGGCAGGGTGGCTGGCGTGAAGCTGGCAGTTTCTTCCCCGGCGGTCCTGGCTGCGGAGGTCGGTAATTGTTTTAGTTTTGCCAACTCCAGGTGCAGCTCATCCACGCGGCGGCTCAGTTCCTCGATGCGGTTCCGGGCGCTGATGGCGCGCGCGATCAACCAGATGCCCACCGCGATTGGCACCCCGAGAATGAGCAGAATGCTCGGAATAATGATTTGTTCCATAATCAGATGGGTTCAATATCTGCGTCCACTATATACCCAGACGGTGCGCGGGCGTGAATTGAAAAAAACACCCGCAAAATCGTTTCAAACGATGCGAGCGCCTCAAGCCGTAGGATCACGGCGCGCGGTTCGGCAGCTACGGACCGCGACCGGTCCCCGGTCGCAGCGCTTTGGATTCACGCCAGAGCTCCAGAGGTTCGCCGCACGTCGTGTGTTTCCGTACGTGCTGCGCGCCGGGACGTCGCGCGGTCCGCAGTGTTCGGACCGCGACCGGTCCCCGGTCGCAGCGCTTTGGATTCACGCCGGAGCTTCAGAGGTTCGTTGGGCGTCGCTTGTGATTCCTGCCGCTGCGCGCCGGGACGGCGCGCGGTTCGGCAGCTACGGACCGCGACCGGTCCCCGGTCACAGCACTCAAGTCTCACCCGCCGCCACTTGCTGCCCGCCGAACAGGCCCTTGAACCACGTCCACGCGGCGCGCAGGCCAACCTCGCGCGTGCCCGCGAGTTGGTAAATCCGGGCGATTTCCTCCTCGTGGCCGCGATAATGCGGCGGCAGGAGGAAAACGGTCCGGGCGGAATCACCCTCGACGCGCATGATTTCCGAGTAGAAGAGGCCGCGCCCGGCTTCGTAATTGCCGGCCGGCAGCACGAGCGTGCGTTGCGGCAAGACCAGCCAGGGACGGTACTTGAATATGAGCTCGCCCTGTTCGTTGCGCTGGAGCTGGCCAAAGGTGCGCGTGGGCACCCGCTGGTTTTTGCGGCCGAGGAACATCCGGTTTTCCCTGGGGTCCGGCTTGAAACGGTACCTGCCGCCGGTGAAAAATTGCCAGATGAACACCAAGCCAAAATGCGACAGCCGGAACGACCAGCCCGCAATGAGATAGGAGAATACGATGATGACCAGCGACCACAACGCACCGATCCACGGATGGCCACTCCAGGAACCGAGGGCGGCGGAGCCGGCCACACTGGCCAGAACCGTCGTGCGGAAGGACTTCAGCGCCAGGTCCACGGTCGTAAACGGACTCAGCAGCACGAGGATGTTGATGGAATTGGAAGCGAGGAAGACGATGAAAAACACGAACATGGCCACGGGCGTCACCAGCGTGTCGTAGAGCCAGTTGGGCATGGTGACCGCGGCGAAGCCGAGCGAACTCAAGGACAGCGTCGGCTGGCCGCCGGTGGAGTTGGCCTCGTGAATGATGCCGACCATGATCGGCACGAACGCGCCGGTGGCCACGAGGCCGGAAATTTTATGTTCGATGGTTTCGATGGCGTCCAGCGGCTTTTTGGCGGCGGTGGGCAGCGCCGTGCCGGCGGTGTCTTTGAGAAAACAGGCCGCCAGCAGCAGAAAGGCCGGCACCCAAAATAGCGGGCTGGCAAACCAGGGGAGCCTGGCCCGTTGTTCGTCGGTCTCCGCTTTGGAATATTGATAACAGCCGACGGTGGCCACGCCGAGCAGCGGCGAGATGGCGACCCCGGTGATGGTGGACAGGGTTTGGGCAATGCCCACGCCCGGCGGCGGCGGATACTTGGTCTGTGTCTGGGTTGAGGATGGCCCTTGGGCTGATGGCGCGGCTTTGCCGGTCAGGCAGATGATGCCCGTCACGGCGGCCACCACCACGATGGCGATAATGAGGATTAGCTTCCTGTTCATACTACGATATTTTTCCTACTTTTGCCGGCTGCTGTAAAGCGCAAACCGACAGCGCACTTCGACGCCGAACCTTGGACAGCGTTCCGCCGCCGGGGTTCACGACAAAATGGATTTATGGGCAAATGCCGCGCGTATGTCAGTCATCCAAACTGCCGGCGCCGGCATGCCAGCGGCGCGATTGAGAATAGTCCGCAGTTGCACGGATACCCAGCGATGAATCGCTGGCTATTTTCGGCCGTCCCTGCGGGAAAGGCATGATTGGAGACCTACTGAAAACAGCGACGAACTGCCGTTGGTCGAGCCCGTAAGGGCGAAAGAAAATAGCCCGCCGATTAATCGGTGGGTTGCCGAAGGAAACGGGTTTGAGTCCCATCCGGGACGGCAGAAAGTGTTTTCCGCGTTGGCGGTTTTCTGGCGTTCATTTTTCACATCAGATTTCCAGCGGGAATCCGCCTCCTTACGACGGCGGTTACGAGCGCAGCGGGCCTTATCGAGTTGCAGTTTCAGGCGGTCCAGCTCCTAGGCAGCTAGCGAGGTGAGCCGCGCCGGATTCGTAATGTGAACCGCGAATGCGGACTGGCGGCCTCAATCGGCGACGGCTCCGGGGAATGGTTGGCCACATGGTCAAACTCATCTGCATCGTAAAACTCCCGCCTCAAGTATAAAAGCTGAATCGTTCACAGTTGTAATACCGCCATCACAACATGCCAAAGTCAAAGCGTGCTCTTCGTCCCACAACGGAACTATGTAAATCGCGCTGTCGTATGGCTCACTCCAATCAAGATCCCGCGACACGACAAGCGTCCTGTCTCCTCGCAAATAGGCTGAAATCTTGTCACGGCTCAGACCTCTCGGAGTCTCAAACATCTCCAACCAATTCGGCGTCTCGGCAGCAAAAAGATAATAACCGAATACAATATCCAAAATATAATCACCGTGGTCTTCGGCATATCTCACCAGCTCCGTCGCACGTCTCACCATCTCCTCGTCTGGTGGATTCGTGTCACTCTTCCCTAACATCTGGAACTCGACCGTAAATATGCCAAGCGGCGTCTCGACTCGCTTACCACACTGCCAGAAATCGAAGGCGTATGAACCTCGCGGCTGCTTCTGGAAATCTGCTGCTGTCATGGTGTGGTGCGAATGTGGCCTAACTTGTTATTGAAGTGACCGCCGGTTTGTACATTGAAACCGGCCTTTCCGGCCATCGCAATAGTCGCAAGTGATTCATATTTAACAGTTTGGCACTCGGGTCGAGCGCCGCTGGTTCGTATGTTTAAGCAGCTTAAACCCCAGCAAGAACAGTGCAAGCCATTGATTATACATGCTTATCCAGGCAACACTCAGTCGCGCCTGGCCTTATTGAGTAGCTGTTTCAGGCGGTCAAGCTCCTTGCGCGAGCGGGCGAGGTCCGGCGCGGACAGCAATTGATGCCGCGTGGCAAAGCGCCACAGCACCTCGTGGCCGTCGAGCATCAGCTGCGCGCGCGGTTCGTTTATGCCGATCATATCACGGCAGGAGCGAACCAGCCGGGCTTCCAATCCGGCGGGCAGCAGGTGGTCCAGTAAATTGTGCGAACTCTTTTTGGCTTTCTTCCCGCCGGAATCCTGCGCGCGGTAAACGGAGTTGAGCATCAGGGTCAGCCCGAGCAGCGCGCAGCCGGGAGTTCGCTGCTCGACCCGCCAAGCCTCGCGCGCCACTTGCAACAGCGTGCGGAACAAGCGCAGGCAATCCTCCCAAGCTTTTGTGTCCTCGCGGATGTCCCCCGACACCAACTCGAACTCCGCGCGGCTCCAGGGCGTTGCCTGCGAGCGGTTGGCGATCACGGTGGCCGCGGCGCGCGCGCTGTCCAGGTGAATATCTTCCTCCATGTTCCGGCGCAGTTCCTCCGCCACCCGTTCCACGTCGGGTCCGGGGTTTTGATCCTCGCGCAGACGAGCCCCCGCGCGCAGTTCGAAAATCTTGTCGCAGAGATCCGGCACCGAGTAGTCCATCAGTCCGTCATCCGCTCGCAGAATCGGCAGGAAGTGCTCCGCCAGCGCCAGCGTTTCCGTCTCGAAGTTCGCCGCCAGCAGCCAGTCCAGCAAGTGCCAGAGCGCGTCCGGATCATAGCTCTGCAGATCCAGTTTCCGAAATCCCGCCGCGACTTCGGGGAGCAACTGGGGATGGCCGCAACGGGTGAATTCTTCAGCCGCCGCCCAGTAATAGAAAGCCATGCCGGCTTCCTTGGTGTGGGGAACGTTCCCGGCAATCCGGCGGAAAACCGCGGGGAGTTCGGGGTGGCTCGCGCGAGCAAACCGATGGAATAAATCCGCCCATTCGGTCGGCTCCGCCGGAAGCTCCAGCAAGTGGCTGAGGAACGTGTTCATTTGCTCATGCGTCGGGTTGGGCAAAGCCTTAAAAGCATCCCACCATTCGTTCAGCCGGCGGCGGGTTTCGGGTGGCAGTGGATCTTGGTCCTGCACCTCGTCGTCAAAAAGGGGAGGCGAAGCAGACGCGTCCGGCAAAGCAGCGCCAGGCGCCGTCGGATTCGGGGTTTCGGCTTGCTGGAGGCGGGCGTCGATTTGCGCTGCCCGGAATTTCTGCCGCTCCGCTTCGTCCTTGGGCAGACAACATTTCTTGTATTTCTTGCCGCTGCCACAGGGGCAGGGGTCGTTGCGCCCAGTTTTCGTATTCGCCGCCGGCGCGACGGTGGCGGGAATCTCTTCCTGCTCGTGGCGCGCCGGTTCAGTCGCGGCGGGTACTTGGTCCAGTGGCTGGTCTTCGGCGGTGGAATCGGCATTCATGTTTTTCTCAAGCCGGATTCTCCGGCGACGCGGGTCGCAACACAAGTTTTGAATCCGCTCCCCGGGCAGCTGGTGCCCTTTCCGAATCGAATCGGAAGGACGGATGCCAGGCATCATTCATGCTGCCGAAGGTGAGCTATTTGTGGGGCGCGTATGCAGGGTGCCGGTTCCTGGCGGCGGTTGCGTTGGCCGCCTTCGCGCTGCTATAATGCTCGAGGCCGAAAACCGGCGACCAACAATTTCCAAGACCGACGTGAAAAATATCCCATGAGTACCATCCTGATGCTGTGTTGTTCCAATGTCTTTATGACTTTTGCCTGGTATGGCCACTTGAAATACGGTCATGCGTGGCCGCTCTGGAAAGCAATTCTGGTTTCCTGGGGGATTGCTCTGATTGAGTACTGCCTCGCGGTGCCGGCGAATCGCCTCGGCTACGTCCATTTTTCTGGCTACCAGCTCAAAATCATTCAAGAAGCGGTCACGATCATCGTTTTCATCGTGTTCGCAACCACGTTTCTGAAGGAAAAACTGGCCTGGAATTATGTCGTTGCGTTCATCTTTCTGGGCGTGGCCGCTTTCTTCGCCTTTGCCTTCAAGGCATCCGCGCCGACCACCTGAGAGCCTGCGCGGCGCCAACCGTTTGGAGCGGCGCATTCACCTCCGCTCTCGTGCGGGCGGCAGGCCCACGAACCGCACTGGCCCGCGCCAGCGTTTTGGAGTGCGCCAGCCCTCAGGCGCTTTTGGAATGCGCCCGGGGGGGGGCATACCGGTGCGGTGGCTCCGCGAGTGGGAAAGCGGTCCCGATAAATCTCGACCGCAAGATGCTGGCGCGACTGCCAATCGGCTTTCGTCGTCCCAAAGCGTTCTGCGTGTGAGGACTGGGGTGCGGGCGCGCACCGCTTTTCCTAAGCAATCATTGCGCTCGCTGGCTGAGTTTGGGCGGCCCGGAAGAAATCTGCCTTGCCCCCTCCAGCAGCGCCCGGACGCATTTTTAATTTTATTTTTTCCGGGGACGGGTTAATGTTCTTCTATCAAACGTGGCACCACCATAAAGTTTTGGGGAGTTCGTGGCTCCATCCCCACGCCGGGGCGTGGCACGGTGCGTTATGGGGGCAACACCACCTGCGTGGAGGTGCGTATCGGCGACGACATCATCGTTCTGGATGCCGGCACCGGCTTGCGCCTGCTCGGACAATCCCTGCTGGCGGAATTCAAGGGGCGGCCGCTGAATCTCACGCTGCTCATCTCCCATACCCATTGGGACCACATCCAGGGCCTGCCTTTTTTTGCGCCCATCTACGATGCCCGCTGCCGGCTACGCATTCTCGGCGGCGAAGGGGCGCGCAAAGGCCTCGTCGCCGCGCTGACCGGCCAGATGGAGAGCACCTATTTCCCCGTGCCCTTTTCGAAGCTGCCGAGCAACATCGAGATCGAGGAGCTGCGCGATTTCAATTTCGCCGTGGGCAATACCCTGGTGCGAGCGCAGCGCGCCAACCATCCGGGCTTCTGCGTGGGCTACCGCCTGTTTTCGCCCGATGGTCTGATCTGCTTTTTTCCCGACACCGAGCCGCGGCCCGGCGGGGACGACTGCGAGATGATCGAATTCATCCGCGACGCCGACGTGCTCATCCTGGACTCCCAATACAGCCATGCCGAGTATCACCGGCACACCGGCTGGGGCCACGGCTGCGTGGAGGATTCCGTGGCGCTCGCCCTGCGCGCCAACGTGAAAAAGCTCGTCCTGTTTCACCACGACCCCAGCCATGACGACCGGTTCATGGACGACTTGGTGCGTCACGCCCGGGCCTTGGTGAAAAAGCAACGGGGCAAATTGAGAGTGGAAGCCGCACGTGAAGGTTTGGCCATCCAGCTTGGCAGCAAGCAAGCAGGGAAGTGACGGCAAGGAACGGGCTGCGCCGTTCAATCACGGTATTCCCGGTAAACCACGGCCGTCGAGGTGGCCGGATCATACATCGCATAAACGCTGCCGCGTTCGCGTTCCTCCGATTCCTTGAAGACCCGCTTGAAGCAGGTCAAGCCGGTTGGTTGCGGAAGCGCTTGAAACAACCGGCTCTTTTCGAGGGCGGACTGCCCGAACATTTTCCTCATTTCAAAGTTGTCCACGGGCGTCAACTTAGCCTGGGTGACCAGCGTTTGAAATTCCTTTGGTCCGACGTTGAACCTGGCCAGCCATTCCTCGCGCAGGAAGGTGGAATAGCCAATGACTTGAACCTGGCTGGCGGACGTGGGCACGTGTCCCAGACAAACGTAGGCGAGCCGGTGTCCCGGGGACTTGGCCGCACTCAGCAGTACGAGCAGTACGATGACGACCAGGCCGGGCCCCACTAGCAAGCCCAGTGCGGCCGGAACCCGCACCGAGCGCTTCTCGACCAGCACCTTGGTCAGCACGAAAATGGTGCTGCCGGCGCCTCCGACCAGCACCATGACCGGGATGAACGGCAATAGCGCCATGAGACAGGCCTTCCCAAAAAACTCCCAGGTGCCGTATTGGGTGGCCAGGAAAAACAGCAAGCCGGCGCTGACCAGCACGGCATTAAGCAGCCACAGCCGCCAGTAATAAATGGGCGGCTTGGCCGGGCTTCCGCGATCGGGTGTCGTGTTCACCCGGCATCTGTAAGGTGACGGGTCGGCGAACACAAGTTTTTACGACGAGAACCACAGTCACCGCGATGAGCCAGCACGTTCTAACTTGCCGCGTTGCTGTGGGTCACAGACCCACGCTCCGCAAATTCGGATACTGCCCCAATTGGGTATTGCTGGCCGGCCACCGGGATGGCAAAATCCAACGAGCGAGGGAATGTCAAAAGTCAATGAGTCATACGCGCCGCGCAGAAATGCTGCAATCGCCCGCAGAAACGCACGGTTGTCTGGCATGATAAAATTTGTATGGCTCGTATTGTTTGTCGGTTTTGGTCGAGCCGCCATGTTGGCGGATTTGCCCGCAACCAACCACATGGTCAGCCGGACAGAATCTGGGATCAAAGATCGCCGAGGGGAAGTCGCCCAAGCCACCCAATTGTACCGGGCACAGCACTTTCCCGATGGCAAGGTGCCGCCCAAACATGATTCTAGTCATTTTCAGCCGGCCATCAAGGCTCCCGGAAAGGGGCCACCGACAGCCGCGAAAGTCACCGCCGAACCGACTCCGGGAGGCATTGGTTATGGCCTTTGGTTTGACGGCGGCACGCTGGAATGGACCAATTCAACCGTGATGGATTTTTATCCCATCGCGCCGAGTTATTTGGGGCAGAGTGTTTCTGACCTTTATCTCACTTCCACGTGCCGGGCCCAAAGAGGCACGGAATCCTTGATTGCCTATACCGGCACGAATTTTCCCGCTTTTTGGGTTTTTGATTGGTCGCAGGCCAATGGTTCCTGGGAGGTTTTCTTTCCCATGCAGACGAATTATTTAACCTGGCGAATGGATGAGTCGGGTGTTTCCAGACCAATGGCCCATATCCGCAACGGCACTTATTATTTGGGAATGACCAACGGCCAATACCAATTTGAAAACGTGGTCTTGCTCTATGATTTCTATGGGAATGGCTGGGATCTCATGTACGCCACCAATTATCTGCTGGGGAGCCTTACGAACAATTATTATAATCCCTCCAGCGGCCTCGGCACTTGGGGGCCGATCGTGGAGACGTTCAACAGCTACAGCAATGTCGTGGCCGTCGGGTTTGATCTTTGCCGACTGGTTCAGGATGGCAATATCAACTGGCTGGTTCCCAGTGACACCTACGTGTCGGTAAACGAGCCGGAATCGGGTTTGTCCACCTCCACCAACTGGCAACTCCTCGCCGTGGCGCCCTACACCAGCTTTGCCACCACCATCACCAACGGTAATGTGGCTTCCAGCCAGCAAACCAATTTTGGCGCATTGTTTGTGACGGCCAACACCAATATCGGGTCGTTTTGGCTGAACCCCAACGTCGGCGTGGCCTCCAGCGGTTGGGTGCTCAATCCCGACAGCAACACTTGGGAGCTGGCCTATGTGGGCCTCCCGTCAGGCGGCTATACATTGCAGTTCGTGCCGGTCCCTGGATTGGTGACGCCAACGCAACAGCAAGTAGTGGTTGCGGCGAACAATATCACCACCATTCAGGTGGTGTACGCGACGAACCAGATACCCCCGGCCATCACGCTGGAGCCGGTCCCAAACCAGTTGTATCTGACTGGTCAAACCGTCGCCTTGACCGCCTTGGTTACCGGCACCGCCCCGCTGGCTTATCAATGGCTGCAAAACACCACCAATTTGGTCAATTTGAGCGCGACAAATGGCTATGGAATTGCGGGCGCCAACAGCAATGTCCTGACCATCACGGATGCGACCGTCGCCAATACCGGCAGCTATGTGCTGGTGATCACCAACCTTTATGGCTCCGTCACCAGCACCGTGGCCAACGTGAATTGGGCTTATTGGCCAGAGGAGTATTTTACGGCTGCCGGCGGCCCTGCGTTGTGGAATAATACCACGCTGAATTGGGGGGCTGCCAGCGGTGGCCCGTACACCTATGCTTGGTTCCCGGGGGTGAATGCTGTCTTTGAAGGTGCGGGCGGCGTGGTGAATGTTTCCAATGTCACAGCCGGGAATATTGGTTTTAACGCGGGCGGCTATAGACTGTCGGGCGGCAACCTGGTTTTGACCGGATCCCCGGTTATCACCATGGGCAATGGCGCGACCATTGGCTCGGTTGTGTCGGATCAAGGGGGTGGCTTCTCGGTGACCGGTTCCGGCGCTTTGACACTGTCTGGCAGCAATAATTACACTGGAGTGCTCACCCTCAGCAATGGGGTCATTATTTTGAATAATAGCAACAGCTTGAGCAGCGTCAGCGCGGCAACCGCTATTACCAACCGGGGAACGCTTAATCTCAACGGCATAAATTTGGGCCGGAACGGCAATCCTGTCTTTATCAGCGGCACGAATCCCATTGTAAATGGTGCGACCGCGGAGGCTTGGTTGGAAAACGTGACGCTTTCCGGTCCTGCGACGCTTTCGAATTCGCCGGCGACGTATGGGCCGATTTGTTTTGGCTCCACCACCGGCGCTGGTGGAACCCTCAACCTCAACGGCTACACGCTTATCGTCAGTGTGGCCAGTTCCAATCCGGTATATTTGACCGGGCTGACCATGTCGGGCGCGGGGAATATCGTCATCAACAGTGGCACGTTGCAACTTTCGGATCCCTATGGCGAATACCAACAAAATGTTGCTTTGAATGGAACCGGCACCCTGTTCATAAACCGGGGCGGCACGCTGGGTTCCGCCCGATGGGGGGAGGGCCAAACGATCACCATGCCCATGGTATTGAATGGAGGAACGATCGGCAGTGTCTGGCCGGGACCGAATGGTGCGGTTTATGCCAGCCCCATCACCCTGTCCAACAACAGCGCCATTAATTTGGGCGGGGGAGGATATGGCAGCGCGGTGTTTTCCGGGGCCATTTCGGGTGGGTACGGATTGACCGTGACGGGTGATTCCAATACGCGCACTTTTACCGCCACGAACACCTATTCGGGCTGGACCACCATCGGCGCGGGCACCCTGCTGCTTTCCGGATCCGGGTGTCTGGGCAACGGGAATTATTCCGGTTTGATCACCAATAGTGGAATCCTGAACTACGGGAGCAGCGCCGCGCAGACGCTGGCCGGGGTGATCTCCGGAACCGGCTCGCTGATTCAAAGCGGCAGCGGGAGCTTGACCCTCGCGGCGGTGAACACGTATTCGGGCGCTACGACCGTCAGCAACGGCACCTTGTTGCTTTCCGGTTCCGGGCGCTTGGGCAATGGGAATTATTCCGGACTGATCACCAACAATGGGATTCTGAACTACGGCAGCAGCGCGGCTCAAACACTGGCCGGGGTGGTTTCGGGCACCGGTTCGCTGATTCAAAGCGGCGGGGGTAGCTTGACTCTGGTCGCGGTGAATACGTATTCGGGTGCTACGACTGTCAGTAATGGCACCTTGCTGGTGGCCACGCCGGGAGTGCTTCCGACCAACACGGTGTCGGTGCTCGGCGGAGCCACCTTGACCGGTGTGGGCGCGGTCCGAGGCCCGGTGGTCAACCACGGCACGCTCGCCCTGGGCACCAACGGGATCGGGACCATGTCCATCAGCAACTCGCTTACGCTCGGAACCGGCAGTATCACGACGCTGGCAATCAATCGCGCGGCCGGCACGAACACTTATGGCCGGGCCAGGGGCATGAGCTCAGCCAGTTTCGGGGGCACGCTCACCGTGACGAGCACCGGCGGGGTGTTCACCAACGGGGATAGCTTCACATTGTTTAGCGCAGGAACGTACACCAACAATTTTACGGCAACCAATCTTCCCGCCGGGCTGGGCAACAACCTCAAATGGACCTGGAATCCGGCCTTGGGCACCCTGGCCGTGGGCTGGATCGTCAACCCCAATCCAACCAACCTGCTGGCTCGGGTCGGCAGCGGCGCCGTGCAGCTCTCCTGGCCGGCGGACCATACGGGGTGGCGGCTGCTGGCGCAAACCAACCATTTGGGTGGCGGCCTCAGTTTAAGCGCGAATGATTGGGGCGAGCTGAGCGGTTCCGCCAGCACCAATCAGGTGTCCATCCCGTTAAACACGACCACTGCAGCGGAGTTTTACCGTCTGGTTTTCCCTTGACTTGTTCATCGCGGCTTTACAATTGCTCATGATCTATTCCTTTACTCGTGGACTGGCCATAGGGCTGGCGGCCATATTCTGCCTGGCGGGCCCGAGCCTTGGCGCCGCTGATTTTGACCTTCTGGTTTACGGCGGAACTTCCGCCGGCGTCATCGCCGCCGTGCAGGCATCCAAGCTGGGCAAATCGGTGGCGGTCCTCGAGCCGGGCAAGCACCTTGGCGGACTGACTGCTGGCGGCTTGGGCTGGACGGACATTGGCAACAAGGCAGCCATTGGCGGATTGTCCCGGGAGTTTTACCGGCGGCTGGGGCAGCATTATGGCAAACCCGAGGCCTGGACGTTCGAGCCGAGCGTGGCGGAGCGCGAGTTTAACACCTTGCTGGAGCAGGCCAAAGTGCCGGTGTATTTCGAGCAGCAGCTCGCCACGGTGCGCAAGGACGGCGCGCGCATCGTGGAAATTGCCACGCAGAAGGGCGAGGTCTTCCGGGCGGCAATGTTTATTGATGCCACTTACGAAGGCGATTTGATGGCCAAGGCCGGCGTGGCTTATTTTGTCGGCCGGGAAGCAAATAGCCAGTATGGTGAAATGCTGGACGGCATCCGTGGCACGACGCCGAAACATCAATTTACCGTGCCGGTGGATCCGTATGTGAAGCCCGGCGATCCGGCCAGCGGCCTGCTGCCGTTTGTGCAAGCGGTGGCGCTGGGCCAGCCGGGTGATGGCGACAAAACGGTGCAAGCCTACAATTACCGGCTGTGTCTCACCAAGAATCCGGCCAA
>Ga0316231_1001423_pt1 | contig 26388 bp, 27 predicted proteins | sample TBH18027metaG_FD_206002 | JGI IMG/M metagenome (GOLD analysis project Ga0316231, IMG submission 206002) | Freshwater microbial communities from Trout Bog Lake, Wisconsin, USA - TBH18027 | ecosystem: Environmental > Aquatic > Freshwater > Lake > Hypolimnion/Profundal zone | place: USA: Wisconsin... | reverse complement strand
GCTCTATGCGGCGTCGCACATGGTAAAATGTTTCTATGAGTGTTCAACATCCGTCCGATTTGCTATAATTGCCATTACATCTAATGAATATTGAGTTGCGTCAGGAAGTTGAGCCCCAGAGTTCCGCGAGTCGATTCTCATCGCCTCTTTCTGCTCAGATCCTGGCTCCCATGCGACTGGCGCTGACTGAGTGCGCGCGCATTCTTGGACTTAACTCGAACTGCGAGGTCAGCGTGCTGCTCGCCGGCGACGTTTTCGTTCGCGACCTCAACCTGCGCTATCGAGGCGTGGATTCTGCCACGGATGTGCTTTCATTTTCTCAAGAAGATCCGATCGTTTTGGGCGATATCGTAATTTCGGTGGAAACCGCGCAGGCGCAGGCCCAGCGCGCAAATTGGCCGGTCGATTCGGAGTTGGCTCTGCTGGCCGTTCACGGGCTGCTTCATCTGGCCTGCTTTGACGACGAAGAAGAAGAGGACGCATTAGAGATGGAGATCAAGACTCGCGAGGCCCTCTCTGCAGCGTCAATACCCTTGCCGGCCTGCGACCATCCATTCTTTCAAATAATGCGGCCATAATAAACCAAGCTATGCGTCCGGTACCGCGACCCAAAAACCACATAGACAGCTTCCGGTATGCCGTCGAAGGCATTGCCCATGTCTACCGCACGCAGCGGCATATGCGATTTCACTTCTTGCTCGTGGTGCTTGTGCTGGCTCTTGGATTGCTGTGCCGGTTCGACGCCCTTCAGATGGCGATCCTGGGAATGGCGGGCGCTATCGTACTTGTGGCCGAAATGATCAATACGGCGGTCGAGACCGTGGTCGATATGATCACGCAATCGTATCACCCACTGGCTAAGCTATCCAAGGACATTGCAGCGGGTGCGGTGCTCGTTACCGCGATTGCCGCGGCGACGGTGGGCATGCTGCTTTTCGTGTCCAAGCTGGGCCATAGCTACCGTATGACTCCGATCCACCAGGACGGCTGTTACGAGCCGCTTCTGACTACTTTGATCGTACTCGTAGTGCTCGTGGTCGTGATCGCAGTGATCATCAAGATGGTCGGCGGCAAGGGGACCGTTCTGCACGGGGGCATTGTAAGCGCGCATGCCGCGGTCGCGTTTGCCATTGCGATGATCGTGATCAATAGGGTGGGCAGGGACGCATTCACCGCAGTGCTGGTGTTGGCTCTGGCGCTACTCGTGGCGCAGAGTCGCGTCGAGGGCAAAGTTCATACGATTCAAGAAGCGGTGTTTGGCGGAATGCTAGGGATCGGCATCACGGCGGCAGTATACTATTTTCGAATCGGCGGTCACTGAGGCGATCTTGACAAGTAACCAAGGCCTGGCGATTTTCGCCATACTGGTCTGCAACCTGTTTATATTCATATTCTCGCTTGCCGAAGCGGCGCTGGTCTCGTGTCGCAGCAGCCGTCTGGAGCAAATTCTCGAAACGCTCCGGGATGCTCATGAGGCGTCGCCTGCGGCATTGAAGCGCTATCGCGCCATAAACGACTTCCTGAGGGAGCCGACCCGAATCGTCGCAGCCGTACAGATCGGGCTAACCGTATTCAGCTTCGCATCGGCCGCTATTGCTGTATGTATCCTCGCGCCGCCCCTGTCGCTCTGCCTTGCCCACGTGCACGCCGCGCATGCGTTTCGCTGGGCCGTCGTAATCCTCGTTGTGCTGCTTTCGACAATTACCCTGGTTTTCGGCGAGATCGTGCCGCGCGCGGTCGCCCAGCATCAGCCTGAGCGAGTGGCGCTTCTGGTGGCTCAGCCGCTGCGGTGGCTGGAGGCGATTGAGAGGCCCATGATCGCCATCGTTCTGGGACTGAGCAATCTCATCGTGAAACCGTTCGGCATGTCCGCATCGTTTTCGGCGCCGGTGATCACTGAAGAGGAACTCAAGACCCTGCTTGATGCCAGCCAGGAAGAGGGCGTGATCGAGCAGGAAGAGAAGCAGATGCTGCGAAACGTGATCACGTTCGGCGACACCATGGTCCACGAGGTGATGACCCCGCGCATCGACATGAAGGCAGCGGAAGTGAATATGCCGATTACCAAACTGGTCAACTTGATCGTCGACTGCGGTCATTCACGGATACCGATCTACGAGAATTCCGTCGACAATATTATCGGCATCATCCACGCCAAGGACCTGTTGCCGGCTCTGGCGACCGGTCAATCCGCGCCGACCCTGAGAAGCCTCATGCGGGTGATTGGTCATGTTCCGGAGAACAAGCGAGTAGACGAACTGCTCGAAGAGTTTCGCCGCTCGAAGTCTCAGATCGCGATCGTTCAGGACGAATACGGCGGCACCGCCGGTCTGGCCACGGTGGAGGATCTTCTCGAAGAAATTGTCGGTGAGATTCAGGATGAATACGATGTGGAACAGCCCAAGATCGTCCACGCCGAAGACGGCGTCGCGGAAGTCGATGCGCGCCTGCACATCGACGATGTGAACGAGGGATTGGGTCTAGACCTGGACAGCGACGATTTCGACACGATCGGCGGCCTCGTGTTCGGCCTGTTCGGCCACATGCCGATCAAAGGCGAGACGATCGATTACGGATCGGTGACGTTCACGATCACCGACGCCGACGGACGCCGTGTCTACCGCATTCGTATCGAGCAAAGAGCCACGGAAGACGATGAGACGCAGGCGGAGACAGGCGAGACGGCGGGTGCGTGACCTATTTCTCTTCCTTCGCCCGCGGATGCGCTTTGTCGTAGACTGTCTTCAATCGTTCCGGGGTCACATGCGTGTAGATCTGGGTGGTGGCGACACTGGAGTGGCCCAGGAGCTCCTGGACGAATCGCAGGTCGGCGCCGCCGGCCAGGAGATGTGTGGCGAAAGAGTGGCGCAGGACGTGCGGGGTGATCTTTAGGGTCGCACTGGCGGCGGCGCAGTATTTGTCGAACATCTTGCGGACGCCTCGGTCGGAGATGCGGCCGCCGAAACGGTTGACGAAGAGTGGCTGCTTTCGTTGTTTCTCCTCTGCCGGTATTAGCCTCGTCCTTGCGCTTTCGATATAGGCGGTGATGGCGTCCACCGCGCTTTCGCCCAGAAGAACGATCCTCTCCTTGTTACCCTTGCCGACGACGCGGGCAATCCCTTGCGAGAGATCCAGGTCGTCGATATCCAGATTAACGAGTTCGCCGGCGCGCATGCCGCTAGCATACAGTGTTTCCAGAATCGCGCAGTCCCGCGAGCCCAGATCGGGGTGGATGGGATCTTGCAGCGGGGCGCTCATGAGCGCGTCGATCTCGTCGCCTCGCAGGAACTTGGGCAGCTTGCGATCGAGCTTAGGTGCGCGCAGTCCGGCTGCGGGAGATTGCGCGACGAAGCCACGGCGGGCGAGGAAGCCGAAGAACGAACGTAGCGATGCGACTTTGCGGGCGCGGGACGTTTTTGCAAGCCCGCGCTGCTGCATACTCCCCAGGTATTTGCGCAGGAGCGCGGGTGTGACCGACGAGGGATCTTCGCAGGCTTGTTCCATTGCGAAATCGATGAACTGCCTCAGGTCCTCGGCATACGATTTGCACGTGAGGGCCGATGCCCGCCGCGTCGTCCGCAGATATTGTAGGAAATGGTCGAGGTAGGAATCCATGGTGGGTGTTACACCTGGCTCGGCGCTCGCTCGCGGGCTTCGGCTCCCAGGTCCGGGTGCGCCTCCAGCGCCTCGATCGCTCGCGCTGCGTAGCGGCGGGCTTTTTCGCGTTTGTCGCGGATGTTTTCTGCCAGAGGCGGAACGATACCCCAGTTCGAGTTCATCGGTTGGTAGTCTTTGCCGTCGTAGCCACAGACATATGCGATTAGCGCGCCAAGCATGGTGACATCGGGCAGCGTGAGAAGGCTCTGTCCGGCGGCGGCGCGAGCTGCGTTTCGTCCGGCAATAATGCCTGTCGCGGCGGATTCCACATATCCCTCGACCCCCGTGATCTGGCCCGCGAAGAAGAGATTGGGGTGCGCGCGCATCTGAAGCGTCGGGTCGAGTAGCTTTGGCGCGTCGATATAGGTATTGCGATGGATGACGCCATAGCGGACAAACTCGGCTTGCTCGAGTCCTGGGATCATTCGGAATACGCGCTTTTGCTCGCCCCACTTCATGCGGGTTTGGAAGCCGACCATGGAATAGAGTGTGGCTGCGAGGTTCTCCTGCCGAAGCTGCAGAGCAGCCCATGGGCGCCGGCCGGTGCGGGGATCGGTGAGGCCTACCGGCTTCATAGGGCCGAACGACAGTGTCTTGGGGCCGCGCGATGCCAGCACTTCGATCGGCAGGCAGCCTTCGAAATACTTCGTGGATGCTTCATGTTCATGGGCAGGGGCCAATTCGGCATGAATGAGCGCGTCGTAAAACGCCTCATACTCGTCACGGTTGAATGGGCAATTCAGATACGCGGCGTCTCCCTTGTCGTAGCGAGACTGCACGAATACCTTCTCTCGATCAATGGTAGACGCATCGATGGTAGGCGAGACGGCATCGTAGAAGAATAGCTGCGAGGCGCCAGTCAGTTCTGCTATGCGTTTAGCCAGAGCTTCGGATGTGAGCGGGCCGGTGGCGATAACAGTCGGCACGGATAAATCGATTTGAGTGAACTCGTCGCGGACGATCGTCAGGCGCGGATGTTCCGTGAGTTGCCGGGTAACGTCGCCTGCGAAAAGGAGCCGGTCGACCGCGAGCGCTTCTCCGGCAGGGACTTGAGTTTTCTGGGCTGCGTCGATAATAATCGAGCCAAGGCGGCGCATTTCTTCCTTGAGCAGTCCGGCGGCATTGGTGAGCGCGCTGCTCTTGAGCGAGTTGGAGCAGACAAGCTCGGCGAAAAGATCTGTCTCGTGGACAGGGGTGGGGTGTGTTGGTCGCATCTCGTAGAGCGTGACATCCGCTCCCGCCTGAAGCGCCTGCCATGCCGCCTCCGACCCGGCCAGGCCTGAGCCAACTACGATGACGCGAGATATAAATTGGGTATTACTCACTTAGAGGTCGTACTCATCGATTGGGCTGAAGTAGATGATGGTCGCGATGCGATCCGCGGAAATCTCTTCGCCGTAAATTTGCGACAGCAGCTTGAGAACATCGTCAACACTGCGAAACTCAGGGTTCTCGCGCTGAATGTCGCGGGGGGAAAGCTCGCCGAGAGGCTTGACTTCAACTTTATCGATGATCGCGCTAAAGAGTTTTTTTCTATGAGCGTAGCGAGAACCCAGGGTGACCCAGACAACCTGGCCCGTGGAATACTTTTCGCTTTTGTCGCCAATTCGGATCGTTGCCGTTTTTCGGCCCGATTTAATGGCATCGCCGGACAGTTCACTGTAAAAGTTGAGTGCAAACATATCGACATTATAGCATGGACGGCGTTAAGGCAGGAATGCGCGAGTGATTTAGCGAACACGAGATGACGCAACTTGCAAATAAGGTGGGAATGACATGAAGCAAACAACTATAATTAGTATCATTGTGCTGATGGTATCCATGGCGCTCGCCCTATCGCATGTGTGCGATGCGGCCGGCGGCACATTCGTTCTCTGGAACAATTCCGGCCAGGCAGCACTGTGGAACATCCCGGCTACCGGATCGATCACGACGGCAACCTATGGTCCCATCTCTTCCGGATGGGCTCCTACCGCCTTGGGTTCGGACACGAGCGGCAACGCATATATCCTATGGAGCAGCACAAGCGGCCAGGCAGCGATATGGAAAGTGGCATCGTCGTTGACTGTTGGGCCGTCTCAGGTTTTTGGCCCTTACACGGGCTGGACGGCCAAATCGCTGGCCGTAGGCCCGGATGACAGCATCTACGTTTTGTGGAATCACGCCTCGGACAATGAGGCGTCGATATTCCACATTGCGCTCGGTTCATCGTTTACAGCGAAAGCGTACGGTCCGTTCGCGGGCTGGCAGGCCCAGCAGATCGCATTGGATTCCAATAACAACACGCGACTTCTCTGGAGCAACACATCGACCGGCCAGGCCAGCCTGTGGAACATTGCCAGTGGAGGGTCGCCTACGAGCCAGACCTTCGGACCCTATACTGGCTGGCAAGCGCAAAACATCGCAGTAGGATCGGACAATCTGGCGCGCATCGCTTGGAACAACACATCGCTAAATGAAGGTTCGGTATTCATGATTGCGACCGACGGCTCGTTTACATCGCAGGGCTTCGGCCCATACTCGGGCTGGACAGTCGCGGATCTTTCGGTCAACACCGACGGCGATTCGTTTCTCATGTGGAACAGCACGGCCAATCAGTTATCGCTGTTCGATATTCCCGCCACGGGATCGTTCACGTACACTCCGTACGGCCCGTACAGTGGCTGGCGTGCGGTCGCGGAGGCGCCGGTTGGAAACTATGTTCCGAACTATGCATCACTGTGGGTTAAGGGCACGAACGGTATTTGGGGCCATTCGCCGATCACTGTTTACTTCGCGAACGATCTGACGGTGGCCACTCCAACGGGAACGACATCGTATATGGCGCAGGTTTTGAACGGGTTCAATGAGTGGACTTCGCTGCTTTTGGGCGGAATAACCTATCAGCAGGTTTTCTCTGCCTCTGGCGCCGACGTTCAAGTGTCTTTTAGTACAGACACTACGACGCAAAACAAAGCCACATGGTCGGCCAACGCCTCGTTCAATTCGAACTCGTATTTTCTTACCGCTACGACCGCATTTACGGCATCGTCGACCGGAACCGAACCCGCATCTTTGCTTGAGCGCATGGGCGCGGAAGCCTTTGGCTGGCTTCTTGGTTTGCCGCAGAGCAACAACCCAAGCGATCTGACAAACGTCAACACTACTACGACGTCGCCTTCCGTGCCTGATATTAATACGGTGAAAGTTCTTTACCCCAGCTTCTACCCGGATTGACCGGATAGGATACAAGCGCTATAATGGCGAAGGGGTGTTGGAATGGGACAAGTATCATGTTTGGGGATCTTGGTGGCCGATGTGGTCGGCAGGCCGATTGACGCCGTGCCTGAGCGCGGTAAGCTCATGAGTGTCGACCGCATCGAATTGCACACAGGCGGCTGTGCAGCCAACACGGCGGTGGGATTGGCCCGGCTTGGTGTCAAGGCGAACGTTCTTGGCAAAGTCGGGCACGATAGTTTTGGCGATTTCATGATTAATGCGCTGGAACGTAGCGGGGTGAACATGGCCGGTGTGATCCGCGACCCCCACCACACTCCGACATCGGCGACGATGGTGATGGTGGAATCGTCTGGTGAGCGTTCCTTCATTCACTGTCCGGGCGCCAATGCGACCTATGCTCAAAGCGATGTCAACTGGGAGGTGGTCGATGCCGCGCCAATTCTGCACATCGCGGGTCCGTTCCTAATGCCGGGTTTCATCGGCAAACCGTGTGCGGATGTGCTTTGTGAGGCAAAGTCGCGCGGCAAGACGATCACTCTGGACACGGTTTGGGATTTCACGGGACGGTGGATGGATGTACTGGCGCCCAGTCTCCCGTATATCGACTACGCGTTGCCTTCAATCGACGAGGCCCGCTGCATTACCGGCAGGGACGATGTTCGCGACATGGCGCAAGTCTTCCTGGACCACGGGGTCAAGGTGGTCGGGATCAAGCAAGGCGCCGAAGGCGCCTATGTGCGCACGGCGTCGGGAGACGAGATCAATGCAAAGCCGTTTCCGGTCAAGGCCATTGATGCGCTTGGGGCGGGCGATGCCTGGGCGGCTGGGTTTCTCACGGGCCTTGTGCATGGCTGGGATCTGGAGCGATGCGCCATTTTCGCCAACGCAGTGGGGGCAACTTGTGTGCAGGCGCTTGGAGCGACCACTGGCGTTCGCTCCTTTGAGGAAACCTGTCGAATAGCGTTCGGGGACGGTTCTTGCAAGGCCGGTCGTTGATGAAGAACTCCGAGGGAGAAGACGACAGAGCAGTTCGCAGGCTTTGCCGCCTCGGGCCGCTGATGGGTGCGATCTGGCTGGGCTCGTTGGCTATCGTTGTCGTGTGGTACCTGCCGCCTCCCTACTTCGCCCCCCACACATGGGGCGTCGTCAACCCCGTCCTGGTTAGCGTTATAACTTCAGTGGTGATTGGCGCGATTGGCGGCTGGGCATGTGGCCAGTCCGCGCTGCGTGAGCTTGCCGGACAGTTCGAAATGGCATCGGATATCTGTATTCGCTGGGGGCTGGCGGGTGCAGCGCTGTTCTTGCTGGCGCCGCTTGCGAATTACGATTACGCGGTGCGGCACATGGCGAGCCAATACATCTTGATGCTCCGAGCCTACCTTCCCTGCATTATCGCGGTGCTGCTGCTGCTGGCGCGGGGGGTGGGGTTGTCACGCCGGACCGGAGATTAGCGTCTTGATCCACATACATTCGGTACGTAGTGCCCTTTGCCGCCGATATGTTCCCTCCTTGAATAAATAGGCCTGCCGCGCCAATCAAGACTGTTGTTACTACCGATGCGGCCACGTTCGCACTACCCTTGCCGCCTATGCACTTGCCGCCTCGCAAATAGACCCGCCGATTGTCGACGGCAAGCGCGTAATCGCAACTGAACTGTAGGCTACCGCTCTCGCCGATCATCCCGTGCGGCTTTGATACGATGATTCGTCCCATGGCCAGCGCTCCCTTGGAGATGAATAGGGTGTGTGGGTCCGACGTGCTGAAGACATCCGCCGAGACCGCGAAGACAATAGGATCTCCGTCGCGCTCCGAGCCGCTCTTGAGCGATTTCGTCAGCGCCACATCGACCTCCGTCCCTTCGCGCAACGACACCGGAGCAACTGGCGATTGAGCGTCGGCTACGGCAGGTCCGCACACAATACCGCAGAGCACTATCCAAGCAATTCCTTGCCGAGGCATTCGAGTTCCGGTCATGTCAATTGCCTACTTGTTTGATGCTGGCGCCGGACTGGGCTTCGTCGCGTTTTGTCCAGTAATCAGGTCAGTTTCTCCGAACTCGTCTCCAACCTGTTTGGTTTGAGGGTACATGGATAGGATGTTTTCGAAGGCCCTTTCGATTGCTGTATCAATGGCCTGCTTAAACAAGCCGGTAGTGCCAATGTTTCCAACAAGTCTTTGAGTAGTCTTGGTTTCTTCGCTGAATCGATTAACGACATACTGGTTCATCGCTACATCGAGGATGCGCAATTGAATTTTTGCTTTTGCACGACGCTGGTTGCCTAGTCCCGTAAAGAAATTATTGACGCGCTCTTCTCGAACCTCGACAACCGCCACGGAGACAACCCAATTCGCGCCTGCATCTCTTCCGAGCGTAAGGAGGCTCTTCTTGCCGCGCGATTCGCTATCGTCGAGATCGATCTCTTCTTTGCGCGCCACGCGCAACGCGTCATCGGGGCCAATGAGTTGAAATCCCCGAGTGAGAAGTTCATATTCCGCGCGGTGGTTTCCGGTTACGACGTGGGCGCGCTGCATATCCGGTTTGTCGCCGGTCTCGTCGAGTGTCGGAACGATCAATACTTTCGTTGTATCGGGTTTTACAGGGGGAGTGGCCAATTCGTCCGCCTTAACTGGCGCCGACGCGATTAGCGACAAAATGACGATAGCCGTTGCTAATTCGATCCTGCTCATGATTTCGGGTCTCCTAAGATGTCTCGGTATTTCGCGGCTTGCTTGCCAGATTATACTCAATTATAAGTTTAAGTCGCCGCCTGCACCAAAGTTTGCGTAAATCGGCTATAACTTCATTATGAAGGGACCGTTCGAATCGATATATTCACACGGATTCGTTCGCGCGAGCGTTTGCGTGCCGTTCGTCAAGGTGGCCGATCCGGGCTATAACGTGGAGCGGACCATTGGGCTCGCGCGGCGCGCATCCGAGCAAGGGGCGGCGGTCGCGTTGTTTCCGGAACTCGGGATTTCCGCTTACTCCAATGACGATCTTTTCCAGCAGGACGCGCTTCTCGATGCGGTAACTGCAGCCCTCACGCGTCTGGTGGATGAATCGAGCGACCTGTCGCCGGTCTTGCTCGTGGGAGCGCCGCTGCGAATCGACGGCCGGTTATTCAACTGCGCCGTGGCGATCTATCGGGGCAAGATTCTGGGCGTTGTTCCCAAGAGCTACCTGCCAAGTTATCGCGAGTTCTACGAGAAGCGTCAATTCACATCCGGGCGCGACGCGGTGTTCACGGAGACGACACTTCTCGGAGACGTCGTACCGTTCGGGACGCGCCTGGTGTTCCGAGCGTCAAACGTTCCCGGATTCGCGTTGTTCGTCGAAATCTGCGAAGACCTCTGGACTCCCATACCGCCGAGTTCGCTTGGCGCCCTGGCTGGGGCCACAATCCTGGCGAACCTTTCGGCGAGCAATATCACGATTGGCAAGGCGCAGTACCGCAAGGATCTGTGCGATTCTCAGTCGGGACGGTGCGTCGCGGCGTACCTCTACTCCGCGGCGGGGCCCGGAGAATCGACCACCGATCTGGCGTGGGACGGTCAGGCGCTGATCTACGAGAACAATGTGCTGCTGGCTCAGTCCGAGCGTTTCAGTAGCGACGAGCATGTCATTACCGCCGATATCGACATCGAACGGCTCATTCAGGAGCGGGCGCGACTGACCAGCTTTGGCGATTCGGTGGCCGAATACCGCCAGGAAATCGCGTCGGTGCGAACAGTTCCGTTCGATTTCGAGACGCCTGTCGCCCCCGGCCTCCAGCGCGAAGTGGAGCGGTTTCCGTTCGTTCCGAGCGACCCGGCCACGCGCGACGCCCGCTGCTACGAAGCGTACAACATCCAGGTTCACGGATTGGCCAAGCGCCTGCAGAGCGCCGGCATCCAGAGGATCGTCATAGGAGTCTCCGGCGGCCTTGATTCGACCCACGCCCTGATCGTAGCCGCCCGCACGATGGATACGCTCGGCCTCCCGCGAACAAATATCCTTGCCTACACCATGCCGGGCTTCGCGACCAGCGACCGGACGCTTGGCAACGCGCGAGCGCTTATGGAATCGATAGGGGCAACGGCCGGCGAACTGGACATCCGGCCGTCGTGCCTTCAGATGCTGCGGGATATCGGGCATCCGTTCGTCGACGGCCAGCCGGTTTACGATATTACATTCGAGAACGTTCAGGCGGGTGAGCGCACATCGCATCTTTTCCGGCTGGCCAACTTCAACAACGCACTTGTTCTGGGCACCGGCGACCTGAGCGAGCTAGCGCTGGGCTGGGCGACCTACGGAGTGGGCGACCACATGTCGCATTACAACGTGAATGCGTCTCTTCCCAAGACATTGATCCAGCACCTGATTCGCTGGGTAATCTCGTCGGGCCAATTCGATGCGGCGGCCAACGCCACGCTGCAATCGATCGTCGATACGGAGATTTCGCCGGAACTGATCCCCAACTCGGGCGACGACAATGCCGTTCCCGCGCAGAGCACTGAGGAAAGAATAGGGCCTTACGAGCTGCAGGATTTCAATTTGTACTATATCACGCGCTATGGCCTGCGTCCCAGCAAAGTGGCATTCCTGAGCCTTTACGCCTGGCGCGAGAAGTATGACCTGGCGACGATCAAGAAGTGGCTGCGGGTCTTCCTTTGGCGGTTCTTCAAGACGAGCCAGTTCAAGCGGTCGTGCATTCCCAACGGCCCCAAAGTGGGCAGCGGCGGATCGCTTTCTCCACGCGGCGACTGGCGCGCCCCGAGCGACAGCGAGCCCACGGCCTGGATCGAGGAACTTGAGCGGAATGTGCCGGGGTGAGGGGCGCTGCAGGCAGCATTAACCTCCCACTTGACAACACGTGTATGTTTGGTATAATTGCTTCAGTCCGTTTCCGATCAGTCTATTAGAACGCTTCGATTAGGTGCCGAACGGCGCTGTAATGTGGAACCGTCGGCCAACGAAGGTGGAGGGCTTCCGATGAAGATCGATCTGCTCGTGAAACTCCTACTTGCCGTCGCGGCGCTGGCAGCCTGTCTTGTTGTATCAGGTTGTTATGGCTCTGGCGGCTACGGAGGCTATGGCGGCTATACCGGTCTCGATGGCATGTCCGGCGGCGATTTTGTCCTCTGGGCCAACACCTCCGGCCAGGCGGCAGTTTGGGACGTCGACTCTTCTGGCGTCCTCGGCACGGCAACCGCTGGCCCTTACAGCGGATACACTCCCGTAGGTTTAAGTTCGTGTGGTACGAACGCATTCATACTCTGGAGCAAGAACGGCTCGGCCTTGATCACGTCCCTGTTGGATTCCGGAGGCACCTTCTCTCAAAGCTTCAATGAGACTTTATCCGGAGCCTCGGGTTGGACGCCTGCTTCGATCGCGATTGATGGCTCCGAGAATATTGACTTGCTTTGGAGTGGGCCTGGCAACTCGGCGGCTATATGGACCGTAGCGCCGTATTCCGGTTCAGGGAAAGTATCGTATACCACAAAGAGCTATGGTCCCTTTGCAGGCTGGCAGGCAGAGCAGATCGCGGTGGACTCGAACGGCGCGACATATATTCTCTGGAGCAATTCGGGGGGCAGCCAGGCTAGCATTTGGACCATTCCAAGCGGGGGCAGTCCGTCGAGCCAACTTTACAATCAAAGCGCTGGTTGGCAGGCGAAGTATCTGGCGGTGGACAACGCGCTGACCACTTCTGGGTCGCCGCTCAGCGAACCGGTGATCCTCTGGACCAACAAAAATGGACAGGTCGATATCCAGACCATCGATGGCGCGGACAAATACTTAACGAGCGAGTTTCTCGGTCCGTACACAGGCTGGACTGCCGCTGGCCTGACAATGAATTACGACGGGAGTGGATTATATTGCCCTGGCGTCTTGTGGAATGGCTCGTCAGGTGCTTCCTCGATCTGGGTCATCAGGCCGGTGTGCCTTAGCACTATCGCCTACGGCCCGTATGCTGGATGGCATGCCGTTGCCGTTGCCAGTTATTAGGAAGGAATTAAAACCGATGAAGATCGATCCGCTCGTGAAATCGCTGCTAGCAGCCGTGGGACTGGCGTTTTGCCTCATAGCATCGGGCTGTAGTGAATATGCCACAATTTCCCTTTCCGACGATTATGTTCTTTGGGGCAACACCTCCGGCCAGGCGGCGCTGTGGCAGGTCAGCGCTTCGAGCGGAGTCGGCAGTCAGGCTGTCATCGGTCCCTACAGTGGATGGACTCCTGTAGCCCTCAGTTCCGACTCAGCCGGTGACGCGTACATTCTTTGGAACAATTCGAATGGCGCCGCTTCGATCTGGTGCGAATCGAGCAGTTTCTCGACGCTATTCACTGAGGGTTTGCCCGCCACCAAGGGTTGGACCGCCAATTCTCTTGCGGTCGGGCCGGACGATACCATCCATCTGCTTTGGAACGGGCCGAGCAATGCAGCATCGATATGGAACATCCCGCCGTGGAAGGCGGCATCGCCGATATCCTACACCACGAAATCTTACGGCCCTTACGCCGGCTGGCAGGCAGTGGGAATCGGGGCGGACGGGACTGCGACCAATGGAGCCTACAATACGTATGTTCTCTGGAGCAACCCCTCCGCATGCGAAGCCAACCTCTGGACCATTTCAAGCGGCGGCAGCGTGTCAAGCAAGATCTATGGCCCCAATACCGGCTGGCAGGCGAAGTACCTGGCGGTAGGATCCGATAACTTGGCGCGAATGCTCTGGGCCAACACCTCCGGCCAGGTGGATATCTGGACCCTCGTCAACAACGGTTTCTTCACATCTCAGTCGCTCGGCCCATACCCGGGTTGGGTCGCCGACGGCTTGACTTATTGCTATCAGAGCGACAACGGGACCAATAGTTTCGATTGCCCCAGCGTGCTCTGGAATGGTCCATCCAATGAATGCTCGCTCGGCGTCGCCACGCTGGGTGAGTACGTCGATCTCGCGTTCGGGCCTTATTCCGGATGGAAAACTATAGCCGTTGCAGCGGATAATCCGAAACCCTCCAGCACAAGCACCAGCTCAAGCTCTAAACGCGGCGCGAGCGAAAAGTGACGTTGCGCAGAGGATTCCGGCACGCCTCAGCCGCGCCCTACCGCCGTTCTGGCACCAGGCTGATCTCGGTTTCGCCGGTTTCTATGCACCTCACGATGTGCTCGGCGACATAGGCGGCAGCGTGGCCGGGAGGCATGTTGCGGCGACGAGTTGACGATCCCGCGGACTTGGCGCGCAGGTTCTGGTGGAACAGGGTCTCGGTGATGTAGGGGTAGATCAGGGAGACGACCACGTTATCAGCGGCGAACTCGGCGCGGGCGGTTTGGGACAGCATGTTGAGCGCGCATTTGGTTGATGCGTAGCCGGCGACTCCGGGGAGGATCATGCGGGTGGTTCCCGAGCTGATGTTAACTATCGAGCCGCCGCCCTGCTTGCGCATGATCGGAAGAACGCCCTGCATTAAGGCCAGCGGCGCATAGACATTCAGCTCCATGATGGCCCGGTAATCGGCCATCTCGATCTTCTCGATAGGCACATGAAGGCCCTGACCGGCGTTGTTGACGAGGATATCGATGCCGCCAAGGCGCTCTACGGCGCTGGCCAGTAATCGGTCGATGTCGTCCTGACTTGTGACATCCACGACGACCGCCATAGATTCGGGCAATTCCGCTGCCAGTCGCTTGAGCTTCTCCTGGCTTCTGGCCGCTAGCACGACCCTGGCGCCCTTCTGCGCGAGCAGCCGCGCCGTCGCTTCGCCGATACCCGACGAGGCCCCCGTAACAAGGGCAATCTTGCCGTTAACGTCCATGAGCGCGCCATCCTTCTCGATATGTAGATCGAGCGTATTTTACCCGGCGAAGGTCAGTGGGCATGCACGACATGGAGCAAGAAGTAGATGACCGAGGCGAATGTTCCGGCGCCCAGCAAGACACAGACCGGAAGGGTTAATACCCACGCCAGAGTGATTTTGCGCAGGGTCCGCGGCTGCAGGCCCGATCCGTTGGCTGCCATCGTGCCCGCAATGCCCGACGACAGGACATGCGTGGTGCTGACCGGAAGCCCCAGCGATGTGGCCAGACCGATAGTGCTCATTGCGATGAGGCCGGCCGAAGCGCCCTGAGCGTAGGTGAGGTGCTCCTTGCCGATCTTCTCGCCAACGGTTACCACGATCCTCTTCCAGCCGATCATCGTACCGAGACCCAGGGCGAACGCAACTGCGACCTTTACCCAGATAGGGATAAACTTGATCACCTTGTCGAGGCCCTTCTGGTACTTCAATGCCGCTTTGTCCTCGACCTTGCCGGCGAACTTGTGCTGCTTGTCCAGCTTGGCGATCGAGCCCTCTACGAGATACATATCGTGACGCAATGCGCTGCGCTGAGAATTGGTAAGCTGAACCAGGCTTTTCCTGTGGTCAAGCACTGTGGCAATTTCGTTTGACTTGGCGGCAATTGCAGCGAATGTGATGGCAGTCGATTTTCCCGACGACTTCAGGTAGGCCGAAAGTACGTCGTTGGCAGCACTCTGATTAATAATGACCTTGGGTGCGTGCGACTGCATCCTGGCGCTAATTGCGCGGGATTCTGTAGCTAAGGAAGCGATTGAGCTTGCGTTGGTGCTCAATTGCAAGGCAAAGGCCCCTGGGAGGACGCCGATCAAGATCAACATCACAAGGCCCATGCCCTTCTGACCATCGTTCGATCCATGCGCAAAGCTGACGCCGGTGCATGTCAGAATCATCAGGCTCTTGATCCAGGTGGGTGGTTGTGCATCCTTTTCGGGCGGGACGAAGAGTTCCGGACGCTTGATAAACGTCTTAGCCAGAAGCAGAAGGAGCCCCGAGGCGACAAAACCCAGGATCGGCGAGAATATGAGCGCCGCGAACACGCTTTGCACCTGAGACCAGTTGATACCGTCGGAGAGGAGATGTCCGGTCATCAGTTCATGTGCCAGGCCGACCCCCATGATCGATCCGATCAGGGTATGCGAACTCGATGCGGGCAGGCCCAGATACCATGTGCCCAGGTTCCAGAGGATCGCAGAGATAAGGAGTGCAAAGACCATCGCAAATCCGGAATTGGAACCGGCATCAAGCACCAGATCGCACGGCAATAGGGCGACGACACTGAAAGCCACGGCGCCGGTTGACACCAACACACCGATCAAATTCCAGCAGCCTGACCAAATAACGGCAAAGCTGGGCTTGAGACTCTGCGTGTAAATGACGGTCGCCACGGCGTTCGCGGTGTCGTGAAAGCCGTTAACGAACTCGAACGTTAACGCGAGCAAAAGCGCCAGCAACAGGAAAACGGCGCTGGCAGTTGTAATCGTCTGACCAAACAGTTCCATGGGGGCTCGTCGGGACGCTGGCCCGATACGATTCAAATAATACCATTTCCCGCAGTCGAATACCAGGAAATTCCAGGCATAATCGCGAATTGCTTTTTATCATGTTAACCACAATGCCACTACGCATCGGAATCATAGGAGCAGGAGCGTTTGCCAGCCGCCGGCACCTGCCGGACTTGCAGAGTGACGGGCGGGCTACAATCGCGGCGGCATGCCGCCGCGATGCTGATGCGCTTGCAACTGTGGCGGATCACTTTCATATTCCCGCACGCTACACCGATTGGCGCCAAATGCTGGATACTGAACCCCTGGATGGCGTAATCATCGCCACTCCGCACGATCAGCATGCCGAGCAGGCGATCGAGGCCATGAACAGGGGCCTGCATGTGCTGGTCGAAAAGCCGATGGCTGTGGCGGTCGATGCGGCGCTGGCGATGGCCGAAACGGCGCGCAGCACCGGGCGCGTGCTCGAAATTGCGCTGAATGCTCCCTATTGGCGCCACTCGGCAGCCATGCGGGAGGGGGTCAGCGAGGGCAGAATCGGAAGCTTGGAGTATGTGGAAATCTGCTGGTGCGGTTCGGCGGCAGCGGTGTTCGGCCGGGCGCCACTGCCCGAGACGATGCCGGGCATTGTCAAGCCGACATTGTTTCGCGGCGACCTTGAATCTAATGGGGGCGGCTACCTGTTCGATGGCGGCGGGCATCTTTTCAGCGAATTGCTCTGGGTGACCGGGCGGCGTCCTATCGAAGTGAGCGCCATGATGGACAGTGTTCCGGACGATATGCGGGCAAGCATCAATGTACGGCTCGAAGGCGGAATAGCGGCTCACATTACCGCGATCGGAGACAGCGAGTACCAGGAGCGGCGTATACGCTCAGCCTACTTTGGAACCACAGGATCGCTTGTCATGTCCGCGCTGCCGTTTGCGGTCACCTGGAGCGAACCCGGTCGAAGCGAGAGCGAATCGGACGAGCAGATGGCGGCAGTGCCCACACCGGTGTCCGATTGGATCGACTGCATCCTGAGCGATCGCGTTCCGCGCGGCTCGGTGGAACACGGTCTGGCCGTCACGCGCCTGCTCGCCGCCTCATACGAATCCGCTCGAACAGGGAAGACGATCGGGATTTGACGGAACCTACAAGCATGCGTCCTCAAGCGGATCGGCGGGCTGCGTATCCGGGTAGCCGCCGCCGTCGAACGTGTACCTCGCTCCGCATTTGCCGTAGGGTGAGCCAATGCGCAGGCGATCGTAGACGCTAAAGCTGCTGGGCGGATTGTCGATACCCCAACGTCGCGTGACTTGCGCCTCCACAGCGAGGGCGATTTGATGACGGCTCAGAGCAGGATCAGGACAATCGATCGCGGCGGGGCAGTCGGCGCTATCGACCAGGCGCTCGCCCAGATCCAGCGCGACCCATTCGGCCAATTCGTGAATCAGGACTCGCATCTGGCGATTGAGACCGAGCCGGGTGTTGACGACGATCCTCGAACCGTCGCTTCGGCGAATTCGCTCCAACCACCCTGTTTCCGATGCGCCCAGATCCACAAATCGGGCGCCGAGCCCGAATTCGAACCGGATCCATTGTCTGAGTGCAGAAACGGTCTTGAACCTCCGGCCGGCGGCTCGCTCGATGATCAATTGCGCGATTCGGTTCGCGAATGTCTGGATCATGATCGCGTCTTCGCACCCCTCAGAATGCTATCCCGGGCGTGACCCTTCGGGAGGTGGGTCGCCTTCGCCTTCCGTGTCTGCCACATCGCCAAGAGCATCGAGCAACCTGCGCGCCATGCGCTGTTTCTCGGGTGGCAAGTGGCGATAGCGCGCCAGGATATCCGCTTCGTCCAGGTTTGCAATGGCCTCGACCGGGGGACTGGCTTGGGGCGCGTCGACATAGCTCGCGGCGGCCATGAGCGGCAGCGACGAGACCGCAAATGCGTCGGCGAACTTGCGCAGGTTCGCGGCGGACGGCCTCACTCCGCGGACCATGCTGTTGATAGTTGCGGCGCTGACCCCGCTTAGCCTGCCTGCCTGTCTGGCGGAATAGGCGGCGCCGCCGGAGCCGCTGGCCTCGAGAATCTGTCTGACCAGGCGCGCCAGCTCCGGGTAGTCTCCATCTATGGGCGATCTGCTACTGGATTTCATGGGTCATGCTGCCTATAATTCCGCGCAGTGAACAAATAGTTGTGCATTTTTTGATATTGCCCGGTATACTCAATATAAGAACATATGTACGATTATACCTCAACTGACAGGAACCTGCGCGGATTGAGGTGAGGAGGGCTCTGGTGGAGAACAACGAGCGAGTTCTAACGGGGCGTGGCGGCGCGCTCACGAGGCATACCCTGCTTGCGGACGGATCGCTTTGCAGGCTGGCTCAGGGGGGCGATCGGAAGGCGACGCAGGAACTGGTGCGGCGCCACGACAAATGGATACGGCGATGCGCCGGCCGCTGGCAGATACCGGGTCATGACGCGGAGGATGTCTACTCGGTGGCCCTGACGGGGGCGATGAAGGCGGTGATGCAGTTCGACGGGGCGCGGAATGTGAAGTTCGTGACGTTCCTATGGTACTGCATTCGAACCGAATGCGAACATATGTGCGTATACGAAGGACGGTCCGCGCGCGGCCGGGATGCCTTGGTGCTGTCGCTCGATGCCGACTCGGCGCTGCTCGACAGCTTGTCGACAAGATCGACCCGGCCGGTGGAGGACATGGTGGTGAGCGCCATCGAGGCGCAGCGGCTGCGAGAGGCGCTCCTGGTTTCGCAGAAGGGCCGCGAGGCTCCGAGGAATCGCGCCGTGCTCGAGTGTTTGATAGCAGGCGAAGGGCTCAGCGATGTGGGGGCGAAAATGGGCCTGACCGCGCAATTTGTCCATCGCATCCGCGAGCGGGCGCGAGGTCCTCTGGAACAGGCGCGGAGGCGGTCGAACGGGGGCTAGGGGCGGTAGAATCAGGCCCGTCGGTGTAGACGGGGGTACGGGCGGGTATCGATGGGCCATACCGATTCCCACGAATGAATTCATGGGCTACAAAGGGCGTGCAACCCTGCGCAGAGCCGCCGGGTTCACTGGCATAGCGCTATGCGGGATCTATTGTTCTGGGCAGAACTTGGCTTCGCGCCTTTCGTAGCTGGGCAAACTCGCGGACAAAGCCCTCCGGCAATCCAACCAGTCCTATTGCCGCTGAACCCGGAGGCCTTGCGAAGGGTTGCCCGCTTTTCATAGCCCATGAATTCATTCGTGGGAAAACGGCGCCGATATTCATCGATGACGACGCAAAACCCAGTGTATACAGATGTGAACTCTGACACCTGCCTCTCTGGCTTGCATTGCGCGGCGATTCGGTGTAAACTATAGTCCGTAACCACTCGAAACGGATGATCTTTGCCATGCTCAAGCGTTCATTTGCCCTGCGCCTTCTTTACATTGCCTTGGCTATCGGGCTCGCCGCCGCGCCCGCGGCTCGCGCGCAGGAGTCCGGCGCAATGAAGGTGAACTCGAAGGACGGAGCCCAGATGGTTTATGTGCCGGCTGGCGCGTTTACGATGGGCACGGGTGGATCAGAGATAGCCGAAGCCTACAAGAGATTTTTCACGAATGCTCCTAAGCATACGGTGACACTGAGCGGCTACTGGATCTATAAGAACGACGTGACCGTAGGCCAGTACAAGGCATTTTGCCAGGCGACGAGCCGCGCCATGCCGGATGCGCCGAGGTGGGGCTGGAAGGACGACCACCCGATGGTGAATGTGACGTGGGACGACGCATCCGCGTATGCGACCTGGGCAGGGGTCGCCTTGCCCACGGAGGCGCAGTGGGAGAAGGCGGCTCGGGGCACGGCGGGCCGTGCGTATCCTTGGGGAAACGAATGGTATCCCAGCCGTTGCGCGCATTCGAACCTCCATTTAGGCGACCTGGGTTCGACGCAGCCGGTTGGCTCCTACCCACTTGGCGCGAGTCCCTACGGCTGTTTGGACATGGCTGGCAATGTCTGGCAATGGTGCGCGGACTGGTACGATGCGAACTATTATAATTCGGCGCCGCCGAGCAACCCTACGGGTCCGGTGAGCGGTCAAGTCCGCGCGCTGCGCGGCGGTTCCTGGTACATCAATATCCCTGCCGTTTCCCGCATGCCTGTCCTCTTCCGCGCCGCCTACCGCATCTGGCTCAACCCGACCGATAGGAACGACAACATTGGGTTTCGCTGTTCCTCGCGCCTAGACTGAATTACCCTTTTTACTTTAACACTTTTACACTTTGCATGCCGCCGGAGGCGGCCAGCTTGCGGTGCGTCGCCGCGGTAGTGCTCGACTGCAGTACCTTGCGATCCAGTGCTGCTTGCGTTCGGACCGGTAAAATAACGAACAAATGTTCGATGCTTTGTTTATTCTACATCCCGTTACCGGTAGGATAGGGTCGAAAGCAACGCAACATTCAATCGGCTGACGTCACCGTAAACGTCAATTTGGATTTCGATCCCTCCGCGTCCGAATCGTCATCTCGACCGGAGCGAGGAACGAGCGTAGTGGAGAGATCTGGTCTATCAACGCTTGGTTTCGAGCAGGCTGGGATTGCCTCGCACAATGTGGTTTTCGTAGCGCTACTCGACCAGATCTCTCTGCTCCGGTCACGGCAGAACCGTGCCCTCCGGTCGAGATGACATTATGGTGCGCTACTCCGACCATTGAATATATGGTCAAGGCTTTGTGAGGCTCTTCTATGGATATTCCCAGCGATGTGCTCAAGATGTACCGGACGGGCGTCGACGTGGACGCGGCGGTCGACAAACTGCCGCAGTATATGCGGCGCAATGTCCGGCGGTGGTACCGGTGGCTCAGAGAGGGGACGCCGCTTGCGATGCCGGATTATCGGACCATTGCGCGGCAGTGCGGCCTCGTGACGATCGAGACGCCATCGGTAAATCGATCCGGCCATCCGGTGCGAGGTGAGATGCTGGGGGAGTATGCGCTGCCCGGAAGGATGCATAGTGAATGACGAAGATATCTGCCGGATTTTGCAAGTTGCGCAGGGTTCGGATTACCTCGAGTTTCTGAGAGCGACTCTTCCCGCCAATTGGACTGTCGATCCGATGCATATTCAGCTTATTGCTCGGCACGTGGATGCGTTGGAGCGTGGGGATATCGACAGGCTGGCTATCCACATGCCGCCGCGACATGGCAAAAGCGAGACTGTCACTTACCGGCTGCCGCTCAAATGGTTGATTAGAGCGCCGGGCAGCAACGTACTGGTGACAGGCTACAATCAGCGTTTTGCCAGCAAAATTGGCCGAAGAGCACGCAATTATGCCAAAGAGTACGGCTTGCTCTCCGGCGACAAGAAGGCGGCTGACGAGTGGGAGACGACCAACGGCGGGCTGTTTATGGCTCGCGGAGTGAACTCGCCGCCGACGGGAGTCGGTTTTTCACTTGTGGTGATCGACGATCCGATAAAGCGGCGGGAGGATGCCGAGAGTGTTGCCTTTCGCGAGAACGCATGGTCGTGGTATTCCGACGATATCTATACGCGGCTGGAGCCAAACGGCGCGATCGTGCTGATCATGACGCTCTGGCACGAGGACGATATCGGGGCGCAGGCGGTAGCGTCGGAACCCGGCCGCTGGAGGGTGCTCAAGCTGCCGGCGATCGCCGAGGCGAACGATCTTCTCAGACGCCCTGTAGGGGCGCCGCTCTGGCCCGAGCGCTATGACCTGTCCGCTCTGAACCGGCTCAGGTCGGTGCTGTCGGCCAAGCACGGCGAGCGGAGTTGGCAGGCTCTTTATCAGCAGAATCCGACCCCACGCGAAGGTGTCTTCTTCAAAGTTGCCCGCCTTGCCGTGGTGTCGCATCCGATGTTGCCCCCCATGCTTCGACGAGTGAGGGCATGGGATTTGGCGGCGACTGAGAACGAAGGCGATTACACGGCGGGAGTGCTGATGGGAGTCGACGAGCAAGGGGCGTGCTACATACTCGATGTGATCCGCGGGCAGTGGGCGACGGACGAGCGCAACGCCCGGATTCGCCAGGCGGCGGCAAGTGACGGGCGCGGTGTCGTGGTCCGTGGACCTCAGGACCCTGGCGCGGCCGGCAAGGATGCTGCCCTGGCATTTGTTCGCCTTTTGGCGGGCTATAACGTTATTGTTCACCCTGTGAGCGGAAAGAAGCAGCTTCGCGCCGATGGCTTTTCCGCGCAAGTCAATGCCGGAAATGTCCGCCTGGCGCGTGGAGATTGGAACTCGGCACTTATTGAGGAGATGCGGACGTTCCCTGTGGGCAAGAACGACGATCAGGTGGACGCGGCGAGTGATGCGTTCAACGAGATCGCGCTTGACGTCCCGTCGCCCCTGGCTGTGGCCGGCGCGGATCGCGGGATTCCTACAAAAGATCTGCGCGATTGCGTAGTGCCGGCGAAATCGAACATCGCTAAGTTACAAGGATATCGGCCTCGATAATGGGAGCAGTTGAGAGTTGAGAGTTGAGAGTTGAGAATTGAAAGTGGAGCTAAGAAAAACTAAGACGCCTTCCGAGATCGACACGGCTGGGGGCAAAAGCACGCTGCCGGTCGAGGGCGCGGGGCTTTTGTCCAACAAGATAGAGGCCGATCCGCGCAAGGAGTATATTGCCGCGCCAGGGGCGCTCTGGTACGGCCCGTATGTGCGGACGCTGCCGCAGTGGACCGACGATATCGGACGCGACTTTGGCAACGATATCCATGACCGGATGCTGCTCGATCCGCAGGTTTATAAGTGCTTCAACGACTTGAGAGTGGGCGTGCTCGAAAACGGCTACGAGATCCAGCCTGTCGAGGACGTCCAGGATTACGGCGCGCAGCGGATTCGCGTCGGCAAGAGGCAGCGACAGTCGAGCCCGCGTGCTATCGAGATCGCCGGCTTCTGCCGGAAGGTGCTGGATAACCTGGACAGGCCGTTTGACGATGTGCTATTCGAGATGCTCAACGCCATGGCGTTTGGCAACAAGGTTGCCGAGCTTGTGTACGAATTGCGAGACGCTAAGCTCGTTTTACGCGACATCCGGCCCAAGGATCGCAACGAAGTGGCGTTTGTGGTGGATTCGTTCAACAACATCCTCGGGATCATGGGCTTTATCCCCGGCGTCGCGTGGCCTGTCATGCCGCTGTCGATCATGACGAACCCGGAGAAGATGCCCAACATCCTGCCGCGCGAGAAATGCGTGGTGCTGACCCACCGGATGCAGAACGGTGACCCGCGCGGTAATTCGATCCTGCGGCCGGCGTACAACGGCTGGTGGCTCAAGATGCAGACTTGGGGCGAGATCCTCAAATGGGCCGTGCAGAGTGCGGGGTCGTCGCTTGTCGGGATCTTGCCCGAGAAGGCCATGCCCGTTCAGCTTTTCGATGCGCAGGGTAGCCCCATGGGCGATCCGATCGAGCCCGCCGGCGCCATGATGATGGCCTTGCAGGCTGTGCAGAACGGATCGGTGAGCGTGTTCCCGTTCGGTTCGGAAGTCAAGCCGCTGCCGGTGAACCACGAGAGCGGCAAGGCGTTCGTGGAGCTTATCGCCTGCTACAATCGCGAGATCGCAAACGCGATCCTTGGGCAGACGCTGGCCACGGAGGAAGGCGAGCATCAGACGCGGGCCAGCTCGGGGACGCATGCCGATGTCATGAGTCAGATCAAGATATCCGAGCGGCGGATGGTGTGCGCGTTCGTTCGGCGCGAGATTTTGCGGCCGCTGGTGATGTTTAACTATCCTGACGCCGGAGAGCTTGTGCCGGATGTGTCGATGGGCGCCACGGACGCGGACGATTTCGCGGCCGATGCGACGGCGCTGGGGCAGTTGGGCTATACGATCGACGACAGCCAGTTCGAGGCGGTTGACGATTTGCTCGGATTGCCCAAGAGGGCGGACGATTGGATGGAGAGGAAGGCGAGTGTGGCTGTGGCTCAGACTGGCAAACGAAGGGGCCAAGAAGACCCATCCGTCACCGGCTCAACCGGCGCCACCTTCCCGCAACGGGAAGAAGAGTCTGCGCGGTTTGGCGGGGACGCAATGACGCAAGAAGGCGAATCGCGCCGGTGGTGGGCGTTCTGGCGAAAGGCTGCGAACGATGTCCGCGAAGCAGTCTAGCGGCGATAAGAACCGGCGGCTTGTCGAGCTGATCGCGTTGCTCTTGCTGCTGTGCGACGAGGATACGAAGTCGCTTGCCAGTGGGCAGATTAACTCGCAGACTTGGGCAGCTCGTATTCAGGATAGCCTCTCCGGGGCACATGCGACGGCCGCGGCGTTGGGCCGATCGGCGGCGCTTGGACATCCGCAGGCGGTGAGCGACGCTGACAAGATTATCGGGCACGCGGTCGCAGCCGGCGACGCTGTGTTTCTGCGCCAGTTTCGCGAGGATATCGATACCGGGCGGTACATCGGCGACGAAGGCGCGTTAAACGAGCGCGCGGTCGATGCGCGGCTTGTGCTGTATGGCAACAAGCTGAGGGCCACGGCGAACCGGGCTTTTGCGGAGGCATCGGAGCCTGGCGGGTTGTACGAATGGCTGCTCGACGATATGGCGCATCATTGCTCTGGTGATGGTGGCATGAATTGCCCGTCGATCGCGGAAGGTTCGCCGTATACGCTTGACAGCTTGCCGACTTGGCCGGGGGCAGGCGAGACGCCTTGTGGTACGAATTGCCGGTGTTCGGTTATGCGGGTTGGCGACGGGTACGCGCCGTTCGAAGAGCCGGCGCGAGAGCCTAAGGCCGTTGAGCCTTATGATGTGATTCGGTTCGGCGACTGCGCGGAGTTCTACGACGGGCAGCCTCGGGATGAGAAGGGGCGGTTTGCGCCGGGGAAGATGGGCGATTCCCTGCCGAGTGATGTGCGTCAGGCTGTTCAGACATTGATCGACAGATCGCCGCGAAAGTCTACTCTGGCGGAACGGTACAGCAAGCCGTTTCCTGAGGTTGAGGTTTACGAGCCCGAGGGATTCGAGGAGAATGAGGGCGAGAGGCACATTGCCGAGCTTGTTGCTCAGAATGGCCACACTGTCGTGTTGCGCGCTCACGAGAACATCCCTGATCAAAAAGAGTGGGACGCTTTCGTTCGATTTGGTGACAAGTTCGAAGATACCGAATTTAAGAGCATCACGGATGGTGCTGTAACTCTATTTAACACAGCAGGTCACGCCGTATCTACGGGCAAACACCAGGCGCCGAATGTCGTAATCTATTACGCACGAAGCGACGCGGAGGCAAATCTTGGAAGCGTGATTTTGGGTATAATGAACATGGTTAGGCAAGATAATAAGCGCATTGACCCAACAACAAACGAGCGATCGCCGCTCATAAATCGGGTCTATTTGCTTAAGAGCGACGGACATCTTGAACCGGTGCCATGATGAGTTTTACGATAGAAACGAACAGAGCGCTACAAACCGATATTGCGGCCGACCTTCGCATCCGGATCGTGCAGCTTCAGCGCGACAATCGGTTAACCGATGAACTCAAGATGTATTTCCTGGGTGAGATGTCAGGTCTTGCTACGGCCCTATTCATCAGCGCGGAAGACGAACTGGAACTCAGAGAGCTTCTTGGCCATGACTTCGTTTTCTCAAAGAGCCAACTATTTGAGCTTGCCGAAAACGGCCAACTTGAGAGCGAGTTCAAGTATGATTAGGTTCGCGACTGAGCCGTTGCCGTTTTGATAGAATTGATTGAAGCCCCACGGGAAACCGGAGGGGCTTTTTTGGTGGGCGGAAATAACAGTTTGGCGTTCTGGTACAATCGCCGTATCTACCATTCCGGAATCGTTTCCGCGAAATGAGTGTATAGGTATGATCCAGACGCAGTTGATCTTCTGTGGCGACAACCTTGCCAAGCTCCGTGAGATACCCGACGAGAGCATCGACCTAATATATATCGATCCGCCATTTAACTCCAACCGAAATTATGAGGTTTTCTGGGGGGATGCGAAGGAGAAGAGGTCGTTCGATGATCGGTTCGGGGCGGTCGAGCATTATATATTCTGGATGCGTCCGCGTGTATCCGAACTATACCGGGTGCTGAAGAAGACGGGCAGCTTCTATTACCATTGCGATTGGCATGCGGACGGGTATGTGCGGGTGCTGCTCGATCAGGTGTTTGGGGCGGATCGCTTTAACACGCATGTCGTATGGAAGAGGACAAGCAGTCACAACGACGCCAAG
>Ga0316231_1001413_pt1 | contig 26490 bp, 42 predicted proteins | sample TBH18027metaG_FD_206002 | JGI IMG/M metagenome (GOLD analysis project Ga0316231, IMG submission 206002) | Freshwater microbial communities from Trout Bog Lake, Wisconsin, USA - TBH18027 | ecosystem: Environmental > Aquatic > Freshwater > Lake > Hypolimnion/Profundal zone | place: USA: Wisconsin... | reverse complement strand
ACAATAAAACAAACTAAAATAGGCATATATCAACGGGGGGTACCCCATAACTAAAAGGAAACGATATGTACGACGAATATGTAGCCGCGGTAAAGAAATGGATTGATACAGTTGAGGCTGTTGCGCAAGGTAACCAGTTTTGGCTAGACCACTTTATTTCTTCTTTAAAGCAATACGTAAAACCAAAAGCCAAATAAAAAAAAACCCCCGGGCGTTTTAAGTCCGGGGGCTAAACCATCACAACAAAGGAGATTTACGTACGACCCAAACGAAGGAGGAAAAGCCATACGTGCGCATAGTATAACGCAAAACTAAAAAAGTGTACTATACTACACACATTCGTGACCCCAACCACGCAACCAAAGGGAATACAGTTTTGTTACTAGAACACCTAGTTTCAGCAGATGAAGCCGATTTTACTCCTGACGTTCAGTCAGATGCTGGGGGCTTCGTACCTTTAGAAAAAATCAACGCGCCCCAAACTCTTGGAGCGCAAAAGCAAACGGCGGACTGGTTAAATCAGTTTGCCTCCGAAGAAGAAGACCAAGAAGTCTTATCAAAAGCGCAGGAACAACAAGTGGCCAACGCGTTTGCGGCCCTAACAACTAATTCCCCCGACGCAAAAAACCAACTGCTTAACTTACAAGCCCCAGAAGAAATTGTTAATGCCGTAGCTATGGTGACGGGGTATCAGTGGGAGTTTGTAAAGCAGGCCAACGAGCTACGTTCAATGAGCGTAGCAAAAATAGTAAAAGAAACTGACCACCCTGATGCCCGAATCAGATTAAAAGCTTTGGAGTTGCTTGGGAAGGTAACAGAAGTTGCCCTGTTTACAGATCGCGTTGAAGTAAAAAGCACAGAAGTGTCTGATGAAGATTTGGAAAAGCGCATTCGGGAGAAGTTGGCTAAGTACATGGGCAAGGCTGAGGTGGTAGAAGTCGATGAAATTGAAGTTGTAGAGAAAATTGTTGCGCCAAAACAACACATTGACGACACCGACGAATGAAACTGGACTATTTAACCCCAGAAGAAGCGTTAGCTGCACAGATGGCGCTCAAAGACATGACGACTGTTGAGAAAGCGATGTTCTTAGCAGACTTAGAAGAGCAGGAAAACCGAGCCAGTCTTAAAAAAGCCCAGCAAGATCCGATTGATTTTGCAAAACACGTATATCCGGGGTTTAAAGTAGGGCCCCACCACCGCAAGTTGGCTAAAATTTTTGAAGACGTATTGGCTGGCAAGAAAAAACGGGTGATTATTAACATCGCACCGCGTATGGGTAAGTCTGAGTTCTCGTCTTATCTGTTTCCGGCGTTCTATCTAGGCCAGGACCCCACTAAAAAAATCATTATGGCTACGCATACGGCGGGCTTGTCTGAAGACTTTGGTCGAAGAGTGAGGAATTTAATTGAATCCGAAGAATATAAAGAGGTGTTTCCGAACACGGTTGTCGCGGACGACCAAAAAGCAGCAGGTAAGTGGTCGACGGGAGCTGGTGGTCAGTATTACGCTGTTGGTGTTGGCGGCGCTCTTGCCGGTCGTGGTGCTGATTTGTTCGTTATTGATGACCCCCACTCCGAGCAAGACATTAAAGCGAATAGTAGAGCTACCTTTGATAATGCGTGGAGCTGGTTTCAAACCGGTCCCTTGCAGCGACTAATGCCGGGGGGTGCGATCATTGTTATTATGACGCGCTGGTCTTTGGTAGATTTAACTGGGCGGCTAGTGAACTTCACTATACAAAACCCGGAAGCAGAACCTTGGGAAGTTGTTGAGCTGCCAGCCATCCTGCCTAGCGGAAAAAGTCTTTGGCCTGAGCAGTGGCCACTCGAGCAGTTAGAAGCTAAAAAACTTCAGATGGACCCACGGTACTGGAACGCGCAGTACATGCAGAACCCCACAGGCGATACAAGCGCCGTGATTAAAAGAAGTGACTGGCGCATATGGGAGAAAGAAACCCCACCGGACGTTGAGTTTGTGATCCAGTCATGGGATACGGCGTTTGAAGTTAAGACCACATCGGACTATAGCGCCTGCACAACATGGGGTGTTTGGTACAACGAGGAGGAAGGCAATGCCCCTCAGTTGATTCTATTAGATGCGTTCAAAGACCGGATGACGTTCCCAGAACTAAAAGCTACGGCGTACAAACACTGGAAAGAATGGGACCCTGATGCGTTCATCATCGAGAAAAAAGCGTCTGGTGCTCCGTTGATTCAAGAACTTAGACGCATGGGCATACCTGTGCAAGAAACCAACCCAAGCCGAGGTAATGATAAAATCGCCCGTGTAAATGCAATCAGTGACTTGTTTGCCTCTGGAGCTGTGTGGGCGCCTGACCGTCGTTGGGCTAAAGATGTGATTGAGGAAGTTGCCGCGTTCCCTGTAGGCGAGCATGATGACTATGTGGATACGGTATCTCAAGCCTTGCTACGCTATAGGCAGGGCGGGTTTGTAACATTAAGTTCTGATATGGCGGAAGAATCAGCGCAGTATAGACGGAGAAGGAGCTACTACTGATGTACATGCTAAGCAAACTAGAGATTTTATATAAAGCCGTTGAACGGGCTAAACGTATTGAGGCGTACGGCGACCAGCTGATAATGCTTAAAAATGTTAGAACAGCTAACGATGGTAAGACTCTTAAAGACTGGCAAGATGCGTTTGCGTACGAAGCGCTGCGGGTTTACCCTAAAATGGTTGAGTTTGTTGAAGAAGTCGCTAAGCATAATTTTGCTTTAGAAGACCAAGTGCGCGAACTAAAAATAAAGATCCTTGAACTAGAAGACCAAGCTAAAACAAAATAATGCTAAACAACTACTACTACGTCTCCGAGAAAGTTATTCCACGTTCTATGTGCGAATACATCATTAAAACTACACCTTGGGATCAAGCGCACAATGCCAAAGTTGGGCGCGACCAAGAAAACCGTGTGGAAAATCCCACTCGTAAAACAGATATAGCGTTCCTAACGCCCATGAGCATCATTGGTTGCGTACTTCAAACCCACATAAACGCCGTAAATAAGATAGATTGGCGCTTTGATATTGATGGGGTAGAGGATATTCAGATAGCCAAATACCAGAACGGCGGACATTATAAATGGCATATTGATAGTTTTCCACCCGATAAAGCGAATAAACAGCGTAAACTATCGGCTATAGCATTCTTAAGTAATCCGGATAGTTTTGAAGGCGGTAATTTAGAACTGGCCATAAACCCAAATCTAAATCCTAAGCTGCCACAAGGAAGCATAATTATTTTTCCTTCCGTTTTAGAGCACCGCGTTACCGAAGTTACTAAAGGCAAACGATACACAGCAACATGCTGGGCAACTGGTCCAGCTTTTAAATAGGACATATTATGGCAGTCGACAAAAGTTTATACCGTGCTCCGCAAGGATTACAAGAAGAAGATGGGCAACCCGATTTAGAAATTGAAATCGAAGACCCGGAGGCCGTTCATATTGGCATTGACGGTATGGAAATTGATATTGAGCCAGCCGAAGACCCAGAGTTTGATACTAACTTAGCGGAAGAAATGGATGAAGGCGAGCTAGAGAGTCTAGCTTCCGAATTAGCTGGCGATATTGATAATGACCTGAACTCCCGCAAAGACTGGGAGAAGATGTACAAAGACGGTATTACTTTGCTTGGCCTGAAGTTTGAAGAACGCGTAGAACCTTGGGATGGCGCTTGTGGTGTATTCCACCCAATGATTACAGAAGCAGTTGTACGTTTCCAGTCCGAAACAATTATGGAAACTTTCCCAGCGTCAGGCCCAGTTAAAGCGGCAATTATTGGTAAAGATAGCCAAGAAAAAATTGAAGCTGCTCAGCGCGTAGAAGAAGACATGAACTACCAGCTGACTGAAAAGATGCCTGAGTTCCGTAATGAGCATGAACGCATGCTATGGAACTTACCATCTGCTGGTTCTGCTTTTAAGAAGGTTTATTACGACCCAAGTATTGGCCGTCAGATTTCTATTTTTATTCCTGCTGAAGACATTATTCTTCCATATGGCGCCAGTGAGATTGCATCATGCTACCGTGTAACGCACCGCATGTATAAGACTAAGAATGAGCTGACCAAACTAATGTACGCTGGCTTTTACCGTGATATTGATGTTGGTGAGCCACAGCGTTTCCGTACAGAGATTCAGGAAAAGAAAGACAAAGAAACAGGATTTACTGCAACCCATGACGAGCGCTACGAGTTGTATGAGTGCCACGTCGATTTAGACTTGCCCGGTTATGAAGATGAAGAAGACGGAGAGAAAACTGGAATTGCTCTGCCTTACGTAGTTACATTAATTCGCGGCTCAAACAAGATTCTGGCAATTCGCAGAAACTGGAAAGAAGATGATGACCTTAAACTTAAAAGGCAGCATTTCGTACATTACCAATACATCCCCGGATATGGCGCTTATGGCTTTGGTCTTTTTCACCTTATTGGTGGATTTGCTAAGTCAGCCACTTCTATTTTGCGTCAGTTGGTTGATGCCGGTACTCTTTCCAATTTACCAGGTGGCCTTAAGTCTCGCGGATTAAGAATCAAAGGCGACGATACTCCTATAGCGCCGGGCGAGTTCCGTGACGTTGACGTTGGTTCTGGTTCAATCCGTGACAACATTCTGCCACTTCCTTACAAAGAGCCATCTGCAGTATTAGCTGGTTTGATGGATAAGATTATTGAAGAAGGTCGTCGCTTTGCGTCTACTTCTGATATGCAAGTTGCTGACATGTCAGCCAACGCACCTGTCGGTACAACATTGGCTATTCTGGAAAGAACGCTGAAAGTAATGAGCGCGGTTCAGGCTCGTGTGCATTATGCACTTCGCCAAGAACTAAAACTGCTAGCCGGTATTATCCGCGACTATACTGAAGAAGACTATAACTACGAACCAGAAGAAGGCCCTGTTTCTGCCAAAAAATCTGACTACAGTTTGGTTGATGTAATCCCAGTTTCAGACCCTAATGCAGCTACGTTGTCACAACGGGTAGTCCAATACCAAGCCGTTATTCAGCTTGCGCAATCAGCACCACAAATCTACAATCTTCCACAGCTACATCGGCAAATGCTTGATGTTATTGGTATTAAGAATGCCGACAAACTTGTTCCTTTGGATGATGACCAGAAGCCCCGTGACCCTGTAGCAGAAAATATGGCCGCCCTTAAAGGTAAGCCAATGAAAGCGTTTATGTATCAGGACCACGAAGCGCACATTAAGGTCCACACTTCTGCTATGCAAGACCCGTTAATTATGCAGTTGATTGGGCAGAACCCACAGGCACAAGCCATTCAAGCTGCAATGGAATCACATATTGCAGAACACCTTGGATACGCTTATAGAGCTAAGATCGAAGCTGCCTTGGGCGCTCCGTTACCTGATCCAGAAGACGATATCCCACAAAGCCTTGAAGTTCAGATTTCTCGTTTGGTCGCCCAAGCTGCCCCACAAGTATTGGCCCAAAGCCAAGCTACAGCTGCTCAGCAACAAGCACAGCAAAATGCCCAAGACCCTGTTCTACAAGCACAGTTAATTGATCAGCAAGTTAAACAAGGTGAACTTGAACGCAAGAAAGCAAAAGACGCAGCTGATAATGCATTCCGTGAACAAGAACTGCAACTTAAGGCACAGCAAATGCATAGTGAAAAAGTGCAAAAAGCTGTTGGCGTTGCTACAGACTTTATTGATAAGCAACAAATGCACCACGATACCTTCCGTACTAATGCTACACAAGGCCTTTTGAAAGTTGCAGATATTGCTCAAAAGGATAAGCACAAACAGATAGATACCGCGGCGGATTTGTTTAAGCACCAGACTAATCTTTTACAGCAACACCAAACCCCTGAAGGAGGCACTGAAGAGTGATCGATCTACTAACGGCTCAGTTCGTAGCCGCAATGCGTGACAAGTTGCGCACAGATATGAACAACTACACTGATGATTTGGCAAATGGTCAGTGTTCTAGCTTTGAGCAGTACAAAGAGCTTTGCGGAGTGATTCGAGGTCTAGCTTTCGCAGAGCGCCACTTACTTGACCTCGCTGACAAACTGAAAGAAGACAACGATGAGTGAAACCATCGCATTACCACCGGAAGGGTTAATCCTGCCACCGGGCGTAGTATCTCCAACTTCACAGGCGGAGCAAGCAGCAATGGACGAAGCAGATATCGCTAATGAGCAAGCAGCAAAACAACTACCTGATCCAAAAGGGTGGAAAATTTTATGCGCTCTGATTGAAGCTAAGGACGAGTTCGAGAACTCACTGATTAAAAAAGCAAAAGAAACTATGAAGATCGAAGAACAGACTTCTCCAGTTTTATTTGTTTTAAAGATTGGCGATCTCGCTTATAAAGACGAAACAAAATTTCCAACAGGTGCTTGGTGTAAAGAGGGTGATTTTGTTATCACTCGGGCGTACTCAGGAACCCGTGTAATGATTTACGGAAAAGAGTTTCGGATTATCAACGACGACCAAGTAGAAGCAGTTGTCGAGGACCCAAGGGGAATCACGCGTGCGTACTAGAACTGAATATCTTAGAGCTTGGAGAGCCGCAAACCCTGAAAAGGTTAAAGCGGCTAAACGAAAGTATTACTCTTCTGAAAAAGGTAAAGCACAAAAACGGAAAGAAGACGCAGCCTATGTAGCAGCTGGTGGTAAGGCAGCATATGAAAAACGTAGAAGTGCTAAACCGCTTTCTGAAGCTAGAAAACAAGCAAAACTTAGATACCAGATAGTTCGCCGTAGTTTTGAAAAGAACTTACCCGAGTTTGACAGGCTAGTTCTTACTGAAGCAGTCGATCTTATGCGTAAGCGCAGCGCTATTACAGGCTTTTCTTGGCATGTAGACCACATTGTTCCTGTGTCAAAAGGCGGTTTAAGCGTAGCTAGCAACTTACAAGTAGTACCCGCCGAATGGAACCGGCGCAAGTCAAACGTACACACCGAGCGTTATTTCGGTGCTTATTAAGGAGTAGTTTATGGCACAAGAATTTAAGTTTCCAGATGAGGTGGATAGCGTAAATCCTCTGGATAATCCTACAGATGAACTGGATATTTCCGTAGAAGGGGAAGAAACAGACATCATTATTGAGGATGATACCCCCGAGAAAGACCGATTTGCCAAGCCGCTTAACCGTGAAGTTGAAGATCCTTCTGAGGAAGAAATCGAAGGCTACACCAAAGGTGTGCAGGGCCGAATCAAAGAACTGACCCATGCTCGCCACGACGAACGTCGTGCAAAAGAAGCAGCGGAACGTCAACGGGAAGAGGCTTTACGTTTAGCACAGCAAGTCCTTGAAGAGAACAAACGCTTGAAGCAGTACGTACAGACAGGCGAAGTTACCTATCAAGATATGATGAAGACAGCAGCAGAGAATAAACTCGATGCTGCGCGCCGTAAATTGAAAGAAGCACAGGAATCCTACGACACTGATGCCATCATTGCAGCTAATGAGGCATTGACTGAGGCTATGTTTGAAAAAGAAGCAGCAAAAAATTTCAAGCCAACCCCTTTACAAAACTACGAAACTCCTGTACAACTACAAACATCGGGACAAGATACACCCCAGACCGACGAAAAGACCTTGCGCTGGCAAGCAAAAAACCAGTGGTTCGGATCTCCGGGGTACGAAGATATGACAGCCTTCGCTCTTGGACTGCACCAAAAGCTAGTCTCGACGGGTGTCGACCCTCGAAGTGATGAATATTTCGACCGCATTGACGGCCGCTTAAAAAGTGTATTCCCGGAAGTATTCCAGGAACCTGAAAGTCGCAAGACTTCGGAACCAGCTAAGAAGCCATCGACGGTTGTTGCTTCTGCTACTCGTACTACGGGGGCCAAGAAGTCAGTCAAGATATCCGCTTCGGCAGCAGCACTTGCCGATAGGTTAGGAATCCCCCGCGATCTTTATGCTCAAGAATACTTAAAACAGGAGGCCAAAAATGGCTAATACACGTAATCCACGCGAGATTGAAACTCGTGAAAAAACAACCCGCAACGTTTACATACCTTCTAGCGCATTACCTGATCCGACACCGGAACCAGGCTATAGTTTTAGATGGATTGCTACAGCAATATTAGGTCAGTCTAACCAAACAAACGTTTCAACACGTTTCCGTGAAGGTTGGGAACCAGTAAAAGCTGCAGACCATCCAGAACTAATGGTGCAAGGCAATGAAAACGGCAACGTAGAAATTGGAGGCTTAATGTTGTGCAAGGTCTCTACCGAATACTTGGAATCTAGAAAACAGTACTTTGATAATCAAGCAAGGGCTCAAATGGATTCTGTGGACAATCATTACATGCGCAACAACGATCCAAGAATGCCTCTGTTTAGCGAGCGTAAAAGTTCAACAAGCCGTGGTGGTTTTGGAAATGGCAGTAAATAATTTCTAATCTAAGGAGCTTTTTATGAGCACAGTATCGGCCCCGTACGGGCTTAAACCGGTCAGTTTGATCGGCGGTCAATCCTTTACTGGCGGAACAATCCGTGAGTATTTGTTGACCACAAACAATAGCGCCGCTATTTTTACCGGCGACTTGGTGCAGTTAGGCGCGTCTGCAGCTGGACAACCTACTGTTGTAACTTCTACACCAACTACTAGCTCTGCTGGTATCGCTGGTGTTTGCGTTGGTGTTCGCTACCAGTTATCTGGCCAGCAACTCGGCTATCCTTTGTATGCTGAGTACTTGCCTGCTAATGCTGTTACAGCTGGCTACACTAACATTTTTATCCGTGTTATCGAAGACCCAGATCAACTCTACCAAGTTCAAAGCTTAGGTTCTGTTGGCTATGGCTCTATTGGTAAGACTGTTGCATTGGCAAACTTTGCAGCTGGTACAGGCGGCGCAACTGGTAATACAACTTCTGGTAACTCTTTAGTTGCATTGTCAGCTACTATCGCTAACACCAATGCATTGGCTGTTAAGATTGTTGACTTGGTTAACTCCAGCTCTACTTTCGGCGGCAATTTCCCATCTAACCCCGGTGACGCATATACCGATTGCATCGTTAAATTAAACTTTGGCGTGCATCAGTACTATCAGTCTGCTGGTACAACTAACTAATAAAGGAGCTAAATAATGGCTATTTCACGCTCGCAGCTCCTAAAAGAGTTGCTCCCAGGACTGAACGCATTGTTCGGATTAGAGTACAAGCGCTACGGCGAAGAACACAAAGAACTTTTTGAAATCGAAAGCTCTGAGCGTTCATTCGAAGAAGAAACCAAACTCTCTGGTTTCTCCGCAGCTCCAGTTAAGAATGAAGGCGGTGCTATTTCTTACGATACAGCACAAGAAGCATTCACTGCACGCTACTCACATGAAACTATTGCTTTAGGTTTCTCGATCACTGAAGAAGCGATTGAAGATAACTTGTACGACAGCTTGTCTGCTCGTTACACTAAAGCATTGGCTCGCGCCATGTCATACACCAAGCAAGTTAAAGGTGCTTCCGTTCTCAACAACGGTTTCAACGGTTCTTACTTAGGTGGTGATAACGTTTCTTTGTTCGGTGTTAACAGCTCAGGTACTGCTGTAGGTCACTCACTAGTTTCTGGTGGTGTTAACTACAACGCTCCTACAACTCCTGTTGACTTGAACGAAACTTCATTGGAAGCAGCTGTGATTCAAATCGCAGCTTGGACTGATGAACGCGGTCTCTTGATCGCAGCTAAGCCACGCAAGTTAGTTGTTCCTCCTTCATTGATGTTCGTTGCTACTCGTTTGCTCGAGACTAACCTCCGCGTTGGCACAAACAACAACGATATCAATGCAATTAAGAACAACGGCGCTGTTCCAGAAGGTTACACAGTTAACCACTTCTTGACCGACGTAAATGCATGGTTCTTGTTGACTGATGTTCCTAACGGTTTGAAAATGTTCGAACGTACTCCTCTCCAGAATTCAATGGACGGGGATTTTGACACCGGGAATGTACGCTACAAATCCCGTGAGCGTTACTCGTTTGGTTGGAGTGATCCACTGGGCGTATGGGGTTCTTCAGGTTCTTTCTAATAGAATCAAGGGCTTAGTAGTACAAGACCCCGCTCACAAGGCGGGGTTTTTTGTTTATGCTATACTACCTGTATCGTAACTCAGGAGGTACCGTGGAATATCCTAAAACCCGCAAGGAAGCTAGAGAAACAGGTGGCAAATATTACCTAACAGGGCAGCCTTGTATACGTGGGCACAAAGCGCTACGTAACCTTAGAGCTGCTTGCACAGAGTGTTTAAAGGAGGAGTGGATAAAAGACAACGCCAAACGAAGTCTTAAGCCAAAGTCGGAAGCAGCTAAAGAAGCCGGGCGCCGCTACTACGAGCGTAATAGGGCTATGGTAATTGCACGCGCTCAAGCTAGGCCTGCAGAGGAGAAAAAAGCGTATAAGAAAAAATATAAAGAAGAAAATCCAGATTTATACAAAACACTTACAAGTCTTCGCCGCCGAAGGTTTAGAGACGCAACCCCATCGTGGATTACTTATAAACAAAAAACCGAAATAATGGGGCTATACCAAATCGCTATCACTATGACTAAAACTACTGGCGAACAATATGTAGTTGATCATATAATACCGTTACATGGGGTTAATGTTTGTGGATTACACGTTCCTTGGAATCTGCGTGTTATTACCCAAGAGGAAAATTTAAAGAAGTCTAATAAAGTTTAGGAGAAGTAAATGGAAGACAGTTTTCAAATTAAATCCAGTACAGTAGCTTTTGATGATGGCGCTGTTGCAGCTAAACCTGCCGCACCAGTTGTTGAAGCTGCCCCAGTAGTAGAAGCGCCAGCTGAAGAAGCAATTGTAGATAAAGTAGTTCACGCAGTTGAATCCGCATTTACCGTTGGTGACGCTGAAGAAGTAACTAAGTAATAACAACACCCCCCAAGCCTCTTAACAATGCTCACCCCGGGGGGTTTTTTTCGTTGTAGTGATGAAGCCTGTGGCAGTTAGCGCAAAGCACAATACACTTTTTTAGTTCTTCTTTTAGTTTAGTATGTTGCCCATTTGATAGGAAGCGGTGTATGTTTCCTTCTTTTTCTTCTGGATTTACGTGGTGAAAATCAAGAGCGGCTGGGTGGCTAAACCCACATTTCGTACAAGCCAGGGTAGCTTTGTATTGCGCCCACTCTTCCTTAAATTTTTTCTTTCTTTCCGCAGTGCGAGTCTTTATTTCAGCTTGGTTTCTTAAATAGTGTTCACGGCTCTGTTGTTTGTGAAACTCTTTTTTTACGTTCTCGTCTTTGTACGGCATCTTGGTTTACCTTATATTTCCAATAGATTGCGTTACGATACGACCACTTGTTTGCGGGTATATAGATTTTGAACCCCGCATTGATAAGCGAGTTTGATGACGCTGGATTGTTTGTTGTATCGGTAATGAGCCAATTCCATCCTAAACTCCTAGCCTGTTTGATTCGTGCAAGTATAAGACGTTTTTGTAAACCGTGTCCAGTAAACCCATCCATCACACCAGCTCTACATAAGTAGCCGGTATCGGTCCATTTCGTCGAGCGCACCAGACCCGCAAAAGCGACAGGCTTCCCACATTCGGCATAAGCTATCCACCAATGGCCTCTCGTCGGTTCGTACGGTTGATCCGATGGAAGAATTTTTCTCTGGAGGAAAAGAAGGAGGCTTTGAATTGCTGGATCTCTTATGTCTACTTTTCTTACTGTGAATTTCATTTTCCATAGCCCCCCAAAATTATTTGTTGTTTTGTCTTATTTTACTTAAAAACTGTTGCACAAAAGTTAAAAACGTGTAAACTAGCACTAACTGGGTGATTGCTTACACCGCCACTGCCCCAGCAGACGATGCAACGATTGGTGTAAGTTCTTTTGCATAAGGATATTGATAATGTCACGTTCTACTTTTTCCGGTCCAATTTTAGCCGGCTCTACTCGTTTTGGTGCTTTGCGTGACATTGGCTACGCAGCTATGGCCCAATTCGCTTCTTTAACATTTACAAACACAACCGCTAATACTGCCGGTTACGCTGGTTCTTCTGGCCAATTCGTTGGTTCGAACGCTATCCCTAACAACAATGCTGTTGTTTACACACCTTCTTCTACTGTATACCCTCCTGTAGCGGCTACCCCAACAGCTGATAGCGCTACTGCAGTTTATCGTGGTTTTGTAGCATATTTACCAACTGGCTCACGTATCGAAGACTTAATTGTTGACGTTGGTGTTGTTCCTACCCAAACTGGTGCAACCAGCACTTCGTTATATATTTCCAACGGCTTTGCTACTAGCTCTGCTGCTCAGTACGGTTCTGTTGCTACTTTGGCTACCGGCCGTAACGCAATCACTTTAACTGCTACTCAATTAGCTGCATGGCAAGCCACAACTGCCGATATTACTAACGTTCCAGAGCCAAGCCTCTTGTCACAAGTTGTATTTACTTTTGCTATTAACGGCACAGGTATGACTGGTGGCCCAACAGCTGGTCAAGCCTACATCACAGTTCGTTATACACAGCTCGATGGTTCAATCGGTTCTACAACTGCTTACCCATACGGTAACTTTGACTAATTAATCGAATAAACGGGGCGCACAGCTGAAGGTAGTTGCGCTTAAACGAGTGTCCTCAACACCGCCCTTTTTTAAAATTTAGGAGATTAATTATGACAATGCAATATGATATAAAGTCGGCCCATTTTAGCGGTAACGGTTTTGCTGTAAATGGGCGCGTACGCCTTAAAAACCTAATTTATTTAGGTACCGGTACAGCCGGCGGTATTGACTTGTTTGATACCACTACAGCTCCAGTTAGCGCCACTTACGGCCGTTCAGGTTCTACAATCACAGTAACTTCGACAGCCCACGGATTAACAACAGGGCAATATGTAGGTATTACTTATAGCCCAGCTAGCGGTGTATCCCCAGTTGCAGGTAACTATGTAATTACTGTTGTAGATGCTAATACTTTTACAATTACGGATATTAACTCTGGAACGATTGCTACTGGTACAGCTTGTATATATTCTGGAACTGGACGTTGGATGGCTGGGTACAATACAGGCACCGCAGTTCAACCATTCCAAGTTATTTTTTCGGGTGAAGGCGTGTTAGCAAGAAACGGTGTTTACGTAACTCAGACTAATATTAACTTCCAAACTATTCAGTATGGCTAAGAAAAAAGGCCCCTCTCTAGCTGTCGGTAGAGGCGAGAAGCTTCCAGTCTCGAAAGGGGCTGGTCTTACTGCCAAAGGCCGTGCGAAGTACAACAGGGAAACGGGGTCTAATTTAAAGGCTCCGCAACCTCAAGGTGGTGCTAGGCAGAAGTCGTTCTGTGCAAGGATGTCTGGTATGCCCGGCCCGATGAAAGATGAAAACGGTAAGCCTACAAGGAAGGCTGCTAGTTTAAAACGGTGGAACTGCAAATGAGCGATATAGACCCTATTTCAACAGCCCGAGAACTAGCAACCCATGCTAACGATATCCAACATTTACAGCTTGATATGGATAAAATGGTTAAAGAAATGCAAGAGATCAAGGAAGCAATTCAGTCTATTGAAAAGACCTTGGCTCATGCGCATGGCGGTTGGAAAACTATGATGATGGTTGGCGGTGCCTTTGCTTTAATCGGTGCTATCTTGGCAAATTTGTTTCAGGGTTTTTGGAGTAGATAATGAAAGACGAAGATAAAGATTTGCTCGAAAAAGCCGGAGCGTTTGCTTTGGGCGTGCCAGCAGCTTTGATGGCTGGTAATATGGCTGGCGATGTGGCCAATAAAAACCACCTTTGGAGTGATGTTAGTGATAAAGTCGAGCAGATGAAACGTAACCAAGCGCCATCAGGAACCGAAGGCCCAAAAGTAACTCAAGCCAAACCAGTTTACAGTAAGGGGGGCAAGGTAAAAACTTTCCGCCATCACGATGGTATTGCACAACGAGGTAAGACTCGTGCCTAGTGTATCTAAAAAACAACACAATTTTATGGCTATGGTGGCTAATAACCCCAAGATGGCTAAGAAGGTTGGTATTAAACCTTCGGTTGGTAAAGACTTTTTAGAAGCAGATAAAGGCCGTAGATTTGGTGTAGGTGGTAGCCCAAGCATTACAATGGGCAGTGAAGAAATGGTTAATAAACACGAGACTCGTATGGGTAGCGAATTTGGTTACAAAAAGAATGTTCCAAATATGCCGCTCAAAAAATATCAAGGAAAGAAAGAGGGCGGTATGATTGATAAAGAATCGAAATCAGAAGAGCGCATGGAAGAAGCTAAAGATAAAAAGCAAGACATCGCTATGATTAAGAAAGCGTTCAAAGAGCATGATGCTCAAGAACACAAGGGTGGCAAAGGTACTAAAATCACTCTTAAAAAAGGTGGCTCTGTAAGGGGCTGTGGTATTGCATCTAAAGGTTTAACCAAAGGAAAAATGGTATGAAAAACGATCACCCAGCCTTAGAAACAGGCGTAGAAAACATTAAGCACGAAACAATGGCTAAAGCATTAAAAATGCACGCATCTGGCCACAAGCCACATGCAGAAGTTTTTGGTGAGCACGCTGCTGGTCATATGATTCACGATGACCACGTAGAAAAAATGTGCGGCGGCGGAATGGCTAAAGGCAAGTAATGAAAGCCTCTCGTGGAATGGGGGCTATTGCCCCTAATAAAATTCCTAAAGATGGTAAATCAGCAGTGCTGCTTAGAAAAGGTGGTGCTGTAAAAAAGGCCGTAAAAAAATTCAGCGGTGCGGATGGCCAAAGTCAGGTTAGCTCTACAACTCCAGGCGCAGACCCCAATGCAACATTAGTGGCGCAAATTGATCCAGCATCAATGACACAAGCCCAGCGAGACGCATATAACGCTTCTTTAGGGCAGGCAGATTTTCTTCAAGGTAAGAAAAAAGGCGGTAAAATCTCGGCGGTAAAACAAATGAAAAGGAAAAAATAATGGCTGGCTCTAGTATGAAACCAAGCCCAACCGGTACAGACCGTTTGGGTAAAGATGATGGCATGAAAAAAGGTGGTAAGGTTAAAAAGAACTGGATTGCTGACGCAATCAAGAAACCCGGCGCTTTGAAAAAAGAATTGGGCGTAGCAAAAGACAAAAAGATTCCGTCAAGCAAACTAGCTGCAGCAACAAAGAAACCCGGTGTCGAGGGTAAGCGGGCTAGGCTTGCGGAAACCCTTAAGGGGTTTAAAAAATGAGCATAATTTCTTGGGTTTTGGGCTTGTTTAAAAAGCCTGTTGAAGAAGTTAGTTTTGAAGCAGCTGTTTGCTCGTCTTGGCCTTTCCCTGTAGAAAGCGAAGCGGTAGAAAAACCGGTGAAGCCAAAGCGCAAGTATGTACGCAAAACTGCTACAAAAAAGCCAGCGACAAAACAACCGGTAAAAAAAGTAGCTAAAAAGAAAGCAAAATAATGCCCAGCCCTTTACTGTTAGCTTCACGAAAAGCGAATCCACGTAGCTCTGCAATGCAGACTGTGCAAACTGTACCTACTCCTACGTTGACTTCATCGCCTACACAATCAAAACCTTTAGCGGGCTCATCCCCAACAGTTTCCCCAGCAGCTATGAAAAAAGGTGGAAAAGTTGCAGGTAAACTAGCTACACGTGGTTACGGAAAAATTAAGTAATGTCAACTACCCAGTACACATCAGGCACTACGTCATTTAATTTAGATTTGAATGACATGCTCGAAGACGCTTTCGAGCGTTGTGGTCAAGAGCTGCGTACTGGGTATGACTACCGTACGGCACGAAGAAGCCTAAACCTATTAACAATAGAGTGGGCAAACCGCGGTATTAACATGTGGACTATTGAGCAGGGTACTATTAACTTAGTGCAAGGTCAAAACACATATGCGCTGCCAACAGATACGATTGATTTACTTGAGCATCAAATTCGCACAAACGCTAATAACACTTCGAATCAAACAGATATTACTATCTCGCGCATCAGTGTATCCACCTATGCTACGATCCCAAATAAGCTCGCTCAGGGGCGCCCAATCCAAGTCTGGATACAACGTATGTCCGGCCAAACAAACGCCACTACGTACACCCTAGCAAGCGCAGCAGCAGCCACAGATACAACGCTCACACTTACTTCTACAGTAAACTTAGCAGCAACCGGTTTTATTCAAATTGACAATGAAGTAATTCTTTACGGCAACATTCAGGGCAATACGCTCAATGCTTGCGTTCGTGGTCAAAACAATACAACTGCATCTGCCCATTCTCCCGGCGCTTCTATCTATGTTCAAAATCTTCCAGCGGTTACTGTTTGGCCAACGCCAGATGGATCTACCCCATATGAGTTTGTTTACTGGAGATTACGCCGCGTTCAAGACGCTGGCACGGGTGTTAATGTCGGCGATATACCGTTCAGGTTTATCCCCCCGATGGTTGCGGGATTGGCTTATTATTTATCTGTTAAGCTCCCGGGAGTAGACCCACAACGTATTTTAGGTTTGAAGCAAGATTATGAACAGCAGTTCCAGTTAGCTGCTGAAGAAGACCGCGAGAAAGCCCCTGTTAGATTTGTACCCCGCAGGATGTTTTTGGGCGGCGGTTAGGGTAGAATATGCCTAATAAGTTTGCATCAGGTAAATATGCGATTGCCGAGTGTGATCGGTGTGCTTTTAGATATAAGCTGGTAGACCTTAAGATTGAAATTATCAAGACTAAGCCTTATCAGTTAAAAGTCTGTCCTACCTGCTGGGACCCTGATCAGCCTCAGTTGCAACTTGGTATGTACCCTATTAATGACCCACAAGCAGTTCGTGAGCCACGTAGAGACTTAAGTTATGTACAATCAGGCTTAGATGCTGACGGTTTTCCAGCTGGCGGTAGTAGGCAGATTGAATGGGGTTGGAACCCTGTTGGTATGAAGTATGACTTTGGTTTAACCCAAAATACTTTAGCGGCCAAAGGTGTAGTTAATAGTGTAACAATTAGTTAAGGAGCCAAAAATGGCAAGAGATACAGGAATTGAAAGTAAGGGCAAGACTAAGGGTAAAAACCTAGGTGATTCTGGCCCAAGCGTAGGTATTCAGAACGGTAAAAAACCAGCTAAAGGTATTGCTGGCGGTAAGACTAATGATGATATGCTCAAGATGGGGCGCAACCAAGCTAAAATTAAAGCAAATGGAAAATAATCATGGCTAAAATGACTCCAGCAACAAGCAAAAACAGCCCAGCGATTAAAGTCGGTAACAACAAGAATACGCTACCAGCTGAAAAGTACGCTACTCCGCATGATATGAGCGGCAACCCAGTGAGCGGAGGATTACCCGCCGAGTCTACACAAGACGGCTCAAGCTATATGAACGAGATGAAAATCTCTAATGGCAACGTAACTAAAGGCCCATCTGCCGGCACTAAAACTGAAGGCGTTAAACAACGTGGTTTTGGCGCTGCTACTAAAGGCTTCACATCACGCGGTCCTTTAGCTTAAAGCAAATAAAAAATGAACTATACAACGCTTCTAAATACCATAAAGACATACACGGAGAATGACTTTCCAACCACGTCTTTTCTTGGTGCAGATGACTCAACTACTGTTAATGCGTTAAGTTCACAGCAAATCAATACTTTTATTACGCAAGCTGAAGACAGAATCTACAACACAGTTCAGATTCCAGTTTTGCGTAAAAATGTTACAGGTACTTTGACAGCAGCAAACCAATACCTCTCGTGCCCCGATGACTTTTTGTCAGTTTATTCTGTGGCGGTAATAGATCCAACTACGGGTCAATACTACTACCTATTAAATAAAGATGTTAACTTCATTCGCGAGTCTTACCCGTTTGGCGTTATCGGAGCTAATAATACGTATCAAGGCACCCCGCAAGGCACGCCAAAGTATTATGCTTTGTTTGGATCTCAATACTCAAGCATAAACGATTTAAGCCTTATCCTAGGCCCTACACCTGACCAAAACTACCCAGTAGAACTTCATTACTTTTATTATCCACCATCAATTGTTCAAGGTGTTATTGATTCCTTTGTCTTGACGACAGGAGGGTCTGGTTATGTTCCGGGTACATACTATAGCGTTACAATGACAGGAGGCCAAGGTACTGGTTTTACAGCCGATATTACGGTTAGCTCTTCTGGTGTTGTAACTAACGTAAGTATTGTTGAAGGTGGTTCTTTGTTCAGCGCAGGGCAAACCCTTAGCGCTCCTGCATCCAGTCTTGGCGGCGTGGTAACAACACCGTTCTTTATAACTATTAGTACGGTTAATAACACTGCTGGTACAAGCTGGCTTGGTGATAACTACTCTCCTGTATTGTTATATGGATCGCTTGTTGAGGCTTACACTTTTATGAAAGGTGAAGCGGATATGATTGCTCTATACGAGAAAAAGTATCAAGAAGCTATGAACCAATTAAAACGTCTTGGCGATGGTATGGAACGTAATGATGCATACCGCCGTGGTCAAACTAGCTTACCGTATAAAGGTCTATAATGGCTATCGCTCAAGGGCAATGCACTGTCTTTAAAAAAAACTTGTTAAATGGATTGGAGAACTTTAGCTCTACCTCTCCTTACGTCTATAAGATAGCACTATATAATAATACAGCCAATCTGGATAACACCACGCTTACGTATACAACTGCTGGTGAAGTTTCAGGTGGAGGGTATACCGCAGGTGGGCAGGTTTTAACTCCGCTTGCACCTCAAGGAGATAATAGCAACAATACAGCCTTTTTGTCATTTACTAATGTTACTTGGCCCAATTCGGGCTTTACAGCTAATGGCGCCTTGATTTACAATAGTACAACTAATGCGGCTGTAGCAGTTCTTTATTTTGGCGGTGATAAGACGTCACCTAACTTTACAATAACATTCCCGGCGGATACATCTACAACTGCCGTTATTTTGATTCAATAGGAGCAATTATGCACAATGAAATGACAAGCACTGGCGATTTTAGCAGCGCGTCGTTAGTAAAAAGAGCTGACTTCAGTGAAGTAGTTGGCATGGAAGGCCGTTTTGTAGCTAAGTGCTACGACAAAGACGGTAATCTCAAATGGGAAGATGTTATTGATAACTTAGTTGTTGCCGTTGGTAAGCAGCTAATGCTCGATACATTACTTGCTGGCTCTTCTTATACAGCTACTGTTGTTATGGGGTTAGTTGGGGCATCTCCTACATTTGCGGCTACTGATACTCAGGCATCTCACTCCGGTTGGACTGAAGTTGGTGGCGCTAATGCCCCTACTTATTCTGGAACTCGCAAAACTCCAGCATTTAGCTCTGCAACTTCTAGCGGTTCTTCACCAAGCAACGTAACTACCAAAGCTACCTCAGCCGCCGTAGTGTTTACGTTTACTGGTTCTGGTACTGTTGCTGGGTGTTTTATTAATATAAATGGTTCTTCCGCTATTGATAATACAACTGGTACTTTGTATAGCGCTGGCTCATTTACAGGCGGTAGCAAAACTGTTGCTTCTACAGACCAATTAAACGTAACATATAGCACAACCGCAACTTCATAATTGAGGGGTTACTATGTCTGTAACTTATAATAGCTCTCCTCAAGTAAATAATGCAGATGGTTCTGTTTCTTTGCCTTTTTCAGCAACGGATGGTAAATATACATTTGCCGATGCTATTGTCGGTAGTGCTGACTTTATTAATGGTTTAACATCAGATCAGATTTTAGCTATGCAAACACAGCGTTGGAACAACTGGTATGCCATTATTACCAATCCTAACCCAGCGCCAGTAGACCCTGACACTACAGCGAGTGCCTAATGGCTAACAGATATTGGGTAGGTGGTACAGCAACTTGGGATGCAACTGCTGGCACTAAATGGGCATCTACTTCTGGTGGCACTGGCGGTCAAACTGTACCTGGTTCTGGTGATTTAGTTTATTTTGATGCCAACTCAGGAGCAAATACTGTAACTTTAGGAATTAACCCTACTGTATCTGCTGTTAACTGCTCAGGATTTACTGGAACACTTGCTTTTGGTACACAAAATATTACTTGTGTATTAACAACAGCAAACCAATGGACACAATCATCTACCATGTCTGTAACAGGAACTCCTGTTGTTAACATAAATAACACTACTTCAGGAACTATTGGTATTAGCGTTGCTTCTGGAAGTGTAACAGAGGCAAATGCTATTAGTTTTAATATTATTAGCGGAACAGGTACAGCAACAGTTAATACTGGCGTAAAAAATTTAAATTTAACTGGTTTTGCTGGAACGTTAGCTAATAACTCAAGAACTATTTTTGGTGATTTTACCGCTGTAGCTGGAGTGACTTATACCGCTGGTGTAAATGCTACTTCTTTTTTAGCTACATCAGCTACGCAAAAAATTACTACTAATGGACAAACATTAGATTTTCCTATTACAGTAGGAACAGGAACAAGCACTAATACACTTCAACTGCAAGATGCTTTAACTATTGGCTCTACTCGAAACCTTACTTTAACTTCAGGAACTTTAGATTTAAACAGCAAAACACTTACTTGTGGTTTGTTTAGTTCGTCAAACAGTAATACTCGTTCTATTTTATTTGGAACAGGAAACATTACATTAACTGGTTCTGCTACTACTATTTGGACTACAGATACAGCAACAAATTTTAGTTATACAGGAACTCCAACAGTAAATTCTACATATTCAGGGTCTACTGGCACTAGAACAATGTCTTTTGCAAATACTGCTGGTGGTACAGAAACAAACGCACTTAATGTAAATATTAGTGCTGGTTCTGATAGCGTTGGTGTATATGGAAAGCAAATAAAAAATTTAAACTTTACTGGTTTTTCAGGGACAGCTACAAACTTTGTTAGAACAATTTATGGGAATTTGACGCTTTCTAGTGGCATGACATTATCGTCAGGCACAAACGCAACTACATTTGGTTCAGCGTCAGCTTCTCAACAAATTACTACAAACGGCAATAGCACAATTGATTTCCCAATAACAGTAGGCACAGGCACATCCACAAACACTTTACAGCTACAAGATGCTCTAACCATTGGCTCAACTAGAACATTTACTCTTACAAGCGGCACATTAGACCTCAATAATTTAACTCTTACAACAGGTTTATTTAACGCAAACAATACCAACAATCGTTCTATTTTGTTTGGTACAGGAAATATTATTGTAACTGGCTCTAATGCAACTGTAGTGAACTTAGGAACAACAACAGCAACAGGACTTACTTTAACTGGCACTCCTGTATTTAATGCTACTTATTCAGGCTCAACAGGAGCAAGGTCTATTGTTGGTAATACATCATCAAATCCATTTACTCTTAATATTTCCGCTGGTTCTGACAATATAAACTTATCTAATGCTCCATATTTTAATAATTTAAATTTTACTGGATTTAGTGGTTCTCAAAATAACGCAACAGGTCAAACTATAGCTGGAAATTTAACTTTCAGTAGTAGCATGACTTTAAGTAGTTCAACAGGAACATATACATTTAATGGGTCTTCTGGCACTCAAATTATTACTACTAATGGCAACTCTACTATTGCTGGAAGTTTTGCAGTAGCTACTTCAGGTTCAACTGTAGCTTTAAATGGCGCATTAACAACTTCAGGCACACTTTTTTTAACTTCAGGAACATTAGACCTTACAAATAATGGTGCTGGTAATTACACTTTAACTTGCAATATTTTAAGTGCGTCAAACAGCAATACAAGGGCGATTGCATTTGGTACAGGAAATATTACTTTAACTGGTAGTAGTACCAATATTATAAGTATGGGAACTGCCACAAACTTTTCTTATACTGGCACTCCCACAGTTAATTGTACATACAGCGGCTCAACAGGCTCTCGTGGCATTGTTTTTGGAAGCACAGGCGGAACTGAATCTAATGCGCTCGATTTTTATGTGAGTGCGGGTTCAGACACAGTAAGCATTACAACAACAACCTACGTCGGTACTTTAAATTTTACTGGTTTTACAGGAACGCTTACTAGAGGGAACTTTGTAACCTATATTTATAGAAACTTAAATTTAGGTGGAATTACCACTTATACTTCTGTAGTTGGAAGTTTAACTTTTGCTGGAACTGTTGCAACAACACAGACAATTACCAATAGTGGTGTAACAATTAATAGTCCAGTTACTTTTTTTGGCACTGCAATATATGCTTTTCAAGATGCTTTGACAATGGGTTCGACTCGAACTCTAACTTTTTCAAGCGGAACACTACAATTTAAGTCTGGCACAACCAACGCAGTCGGCACTTTTGCTACATCGGGTACAACACAAAAATATTTAATAAGTGATACACCCGGCACACAGGCAACAATTAGTCAAGCTAGTGGTACGGTTAGTGCAACCTACATGCAAATTCAAGACTCTAATGCAACTGGCGGGGCTACTTGGACAGCCCAATATTCTGCTAACAACGGCGACAATACTGGTTGGAGCTTTTTATCTCCTTCTTACTATAACAGCAGTATTACAGAACCAAGCACTTTGGCTGATATCGAAAGCTGTTTTAATTCAGTCAGTAGCAGCATTGTGGAAAACGCTGGTTATGCGGACAGCGAATCATTTACAGCTAGTTTTTATCGGGGTTTAGTTGAAAATTTAACCTCAAATGACGTAGAAACAGGGCAGGCTAGCTTTAATTCCTCTACAACAGAAAGTACAGCTTTACTAGATATTGAGACTGTTCAAGCCAATTTTCAAAGCGCCATAGTTGAGCCAAACACTTTAGCAGATTCTGAAAATAGACTTGCAACATTTACACGTTCCATAACAGAAACCCTCACCTCTGCAGAGGCAGAAGATAGAACCGCTATTTTATTTAGTAGTATTACTGAGGTGTCTACCGAAGCTGATTTAACGTCAGTGCAAGTTAATTTTAACGCTGCTGAAGTAGAAGGTATGGCCGTTTTAGATTCTCAAATAGGTCGTGGCTGGTTTAAAATAATAGATGATCAAAACCCTAACTGGGTGGTCATTAATGATACACAATAAGGACGCATAATGGCTTCAACATACTCTCCCAATCTACGCATCGAGCTTATAGGCACCGGCGACCAAGCCGGTACTTGGGGTACAACCACAGATAATACAGACGCCTATTTACTTGAGTCGGCAATTGCTGGATACCAAGCGGTGCCTATCGCACCAACGTCAAACAATCAAGTTTTAACATATATTAATGGCGCTAGTACCACAGCCTCAGTAAACCAATCGGTTTATGCCGCTTTAAAACTAACTGCTAGTGCAGTGGCGGCTAACTTTAATTTATTTGCACCGCCGGCATCAAAGACTTACATTATAAACAATCAGTCTGGGTATCAATGCACTTTATATAACAGCTCGACAATCGGTAATACAACAGCTGCCGGTACAGGCGTAGCGATTCCAAACGGCGCAACAGTCACAATATACTCTGATGGCACTAACTTTTTTGACCATAGCAACTACGCAATTAATAACTTTAGCGTAGGTGGGAATGCTCTAGTAAACGGAACTTTGACAGTTGAAGGCGCCTCTACTTTTGTTGGCATACCAAGCGGGCCGACTGCTGCGCCGGGTACAAATACTACTCAGTTAGCTACAACAGCATTCGTTCAAACAGTAGCTGGCGGTTTAGGTACTATGTCTACTCAAAACGCTAATAGCGTTGCAATTACTGGTGGAACTGTAAATGGAGTTTCGGGAACAAACTCAGGGCTTTCAGTAGGCTACGCAACTAGCGCAGGTAATTCTTCTACTACATCTCAGACCAATTTTTCAAATTTAACCATAGGTTCAAATCAAGTTTTAGATGCTGCTAACTATAACTCATACGCACCTACTTTAACTGGTGGTAACGCTTCAGGCACTTGGGGTATTAATGTTACAGGGTCTGCAGGAAGTACTTCCAATTTAGCATCATTAGGTGAGTTTCCAACGGGGAACAATCAAGACTTTAATAATGCTACAACAGGTGGTTATTATGATGTTGTTTGGGGCAATTATTCTGGCACATTAAATACGCCACCGGCGTCAAATGCATTCGGCGACCTTCAAGTTTTGCGTGGCGGAAACTTTATTACACAAATTTTCTACCCATACAATACAAATTCGTCTCCCTATTACCGTACTAATTACGAAGGGAATTGGACTCCTTGGATAACTGGGTTAAGCTCAGCCAATTACAACTCCTACGCACCTACCTTAACTGGTGGTAATGCTTCAGGTACTTGGGGTATTAATATTACTGGTAATGCCGCAACCGTTTCTAATGGTGTTTATAACAACGGTGGAACTTATGGAATAAATATTTCAGGAAACGCAGCAACCGCCACAAATGCTACAAATGCAACAAATGCAACAAATGCAACAAATGCAACAAATGCAACAAATGCAACAAATGCAACAAATGCAACAACAGCCACAAATGTTAACGGTAATGGTAGGGTTTTAGTTGGAGATGGTTCTGTAAGCTCTCCTAGTTTATCTTTTTATACTGATGGCGCTCAAGATACAGGTTTCTATCATCCCGGTGATGGTTTAATAAATGTTGCTTGTAATGGGCAAAATGTGGGTCAATTTAGTACTAGTGGGTTTAGTGGTAATGCTGCTACAGCTACAAATGCAACTAATGCTAGCTATGCAACCAATGCTGGTTTTGCAACTAATGCTGGTAATCAAGGTATTTTTGGTCAAGTCTTTACATCATCAGGAACATTTACAGTTCCAACTGGTGTTACCTCTCTTAAAGTAACCATAATTGGCGGTGGTGGCGGTGGTGGTAGTGCGTATCAAGGAGGAGGAACCGTTACTGGTGGTACTGGTGGCACAAGTTCATTCGGTGGGTATTTATCAGCGACTGGTGGTACTGGTGGCGCTGGCTCTAACGGCAATCCTTTATACGGGGCTAGTGGTACAAATGGTACTGGTGGTGGTTCTTCATTTAATTCTGCATTAGCGCCTTTAGCTTATGGAGGCGGAGCTGGTGCTGGAGGACAGCAATATGTCTATTGCGGTTGCTCAGGAGGTAATGTACTTGTAGCACAAGGCGGTTCAGGTGGTAATGGCGGAGTTGCAACAGGGTACATATCAGTTTCACAAGGAAATATAATTGCCGTTACGATTGGTAGTGGTGGTACTGGAGCAGCTTATGGAACTCATGGCCAATCTGGTTCTGCTGGTTATTGTTTAGTCGAATGGTAAAAGGAAAATAAAATGGCAGATAAAACATATTTACTTGTAGAAAACAATGTAGTTACTAATGTAGTTGTTTGGGATGGTGCAAGTGATTGGACTGTTCCAAATGGAATGATTGCATTAGAGCAAGATACAACTCCTACAATGGTTTGGACTACACCAACAGCTACAACAGCATCAGTATTAGAGTCAATTATGGGTATTGGTGCCATTGGGTATACTTGGAATGGTAGCGTATTATCAACAGGACAAACACAGCCAGTTTATGTTGCTCATCCATTAAAAACCGCAGCAGCTAATCAGCCTCAAACAACAGGCACAACCACAATAGCTTAATATGGTAATCAATGTTCCCCCAAAACACGATATGACTTACGGTGGAGCGGTTGTAAGGACATATCACGCCAATAAAGGTGAAGGAATACCTATGCACAGCCATGAGTATTCACACGCCACTATTTGTATGGCTGGCTCTTGCAAACTAACTCAAGATAATAAATTTGTAATTACAAATAAAGATTCAACACCTATTAATCTTTTGGCGGGACATTATCACGAAATAGAAGCACTAGAAGACGGCACAGTGTTTGTAAATATATTTGCTGAAAGTATGGGTTAATGAAAGAATACTTCGTCAAGTTAATGTCTGGTAAAGACAATGCTACCCCTGATTTGGGTCGGCATTCTTGGCTATTTTGTATGATTGTAGTTGTTGGTGCATCTATTTGGAATGCTGTGCAAACGGGTGTAATTGATATTGAAAAACTTTATATGAGTTTAGCCGCAGTAGTAGGTGCGCATGGTATGGCGCTTTGGGCTAAGGCTGGTACTGAACCAGACGAAAATAAGGAATAATAATGTGGACATCTATAACTGGATTTTTTAGTACCTATGCAAACATCATTCGAATCGGACTTTTTGTTATTGCTCTTGCTTGCGCTGGGTACGTTGGGTTTCGGATTGGTGACGCAAGATATTTGGACTACGTGGCAAAGACTGAAAGAGATAAAGCGACAGCAGCCCAAGAAGCGCTCGACCATGAAACGAAAGTAGTAGCCTTACAAGCACAAGAAACTAAGAAAGCACAAGATGAAAAAGCAGCTATTGAAAATCATTATCAACTCCTTCTTGCTCAGTATCGTGGTATCGGGTTGCGCCAATCAAGTACCAGCGGAATCAACCAACCCGCCCCCACTCCAGTACCAAGTCAAGGACTCAGATTACTTGAACCAGATGTCGAAGTTCTTATCGGGTTTGCAAAGCAATGCGCCATCACCGAGTCCGAGCGCAACGAAGTAATCGAAAAATATAACGCCTTAAGCGTAAAGTAAAAAATGAGTCCAGAACAGTTACAGTC
>Ga0316231_1001411_pt1 | contig 26519 bp, 21 predicted proteins | sample TBH18027metaG_FD_206002 | JGI IMG/M metagenome (GOLD analysis project Ga0316231, IMG submission 206002) | Freshwater microbial communities from Trout Bog Lake, Wisconsin, USA - TBH18027 | ecosystem: Environmental > Aquatic > Freshwater > Lake > Hypolimnion/Profundal zone | place: USA: Wisconsin... | reverse complement strand
AAAGTTCAATTGCGGCTGTGGCTCGGCCTTGGTTTTTTCCTTCGGTGGTGCAGATTTTTCTTTGGGGACAAACTCCGTAGGCAGCAGCAAATCTGCAATCGCGTCGTATTGCCGGAACAATTTCTGCATCGCCCATTGAATTTCCCCGGCCAGCAGCCGTTCCAAATGGCCGGCTTCAACTTGCGATAATTCGGCGAAACTCAAGCCTCGCTTGGCGATGGCCTCGGCTTTTTCAATCGCCAGTAACGTGGTCGGCGTAACGGCTGGCAGCGTCACGGACTTCGCGCCAAACTCCATTAACTGCTTTTCCAGTTGCGAGCCTTTGAACAAATCGCCGCGCGCCTTGGCGGGATTGTGGACGATGCAATAGTCCACGCGGTCGCCCGCATAGAAAAAAAGTCTGCCCGCGTTGGTCATGCTCTCCGTGTCGTCTGTTGGAAATAAAAAGAATGTCAGCCGGACGCCCTGTTCGGCGCACACGTCCAGCACTTGCAATTCCTCCAGTGCGCCCAAGATCAGCGCGTCAGCCTGGGCGCGGGTGTCAATGACGTGGACCGGGGCGGAATCTTTCAACACGCGCCGGAACAAACTTAACAAAGCAGTTTTGCTCTCCTGCTCGTTGCCAAGCTGATACGAACGGACTGCTTCACGATGCCGATGGGCGAAAGTGTGATGCCGGTCGTCGAGGTCGGAGCCGTTCCACGGCACGCCGAGCTTGTCGAGCCAAGCGGTGCGGAATTCGGCTTCAAAACTTTTGCCGAGATTGCCTTTGGATTGGGGATTGAGGTGGATGCGTCGAGTTGTGTTCATATATTTGTTGGATCGTTTAGTTTGATGTCGTCGAGATTTGGCCGGCGAACCTCGCGCGGCGGCGGAGTTGCTGCCAAAATTGGTTTTCGTGCCGGTGCGATGCCGTTCGGGGTGGTGCTCGCTTTTGATACAGATGGCGTTTCTTCCCAATGCGTTTGCACCCGGCGCTGAATGTAACGGCGATAAAATTGATGAACGCCCTGCGCGGTGATGGCGCAGCCTTTTTCACTGAAAAGCACGGCGGCAATTTCCTGCCATGTCCTGCGTCGCTGGCGTTGTTCACGGATGAAATCCACGAATGGTTCCAGCCGGCTGTGAAAAGCCCGCCCGCCGCCGCAGCGTTTGCGCTTCACCGGCCCGCCATCGTTGATGATGTCTTGATTCATCAACGCAAAGTTTAGGGCGCTTCGCACGAAAGTGGTTAGCGCATACTCGGCGGATTAAATGGCAAAGGTGGCTGATTAGGCCGGATAGTGTCGGCGATGCAGTTTTCGGGCGTTGAATTCCGTTGACGCGACGTGTTGAATCGCGTTGAGCGGCGTTGACGACGGATGTTGAAGGGCGTTTAGCTGCGTTGAAATCGTCAACGCATATCAACGGATTTCAACTGGCTTCATTTCCTCTGCTGCTTTCCGAAGCGAATGCTTCGGGGATGGTGTCATTAAAAAATTACCGGCTTTCAAGTTTCAGAAAGCCGCCACAAATCACGTTCGCCTGAACGTATGAAATTGAATGATGATGGGCGCACTGACCGGGCGTTCTGAAACCGGCAGCGAAACGGAGCAGGTCGGGAGTGGCATGAACGGACGACGGCGGAGTTGAGCGCGGTTTTAGAACGATCGGTGAGTGCGTGACCGTCTAGGTTCAAATTGAGGCGATTGGTCTGTCCGGTTTTCGAGTGTCGCAGAAAAGCCGGACAGTCCAAGCGCCGATCCTTTCTAATTCATTTTGCAAGCACTGATATTTATTAAATCAAGTTTCATGAATCATTGCCACTGGCCCCTGCTTGATTTGGCGAGAAAACCGAAATCAGCGTAAGAATGTTTTTTACGCCTGCCTTCCCATCGTTGTCAAATGCAAGAGAGATTTTCTGGCGGCTCGCGGGGCATCGGCGGTGTTTCACTGGCAGGCACACCTACGGTCATCGGTGAGATTGAATCATGTCAGCCGAGATTTCAATTTCCGTCTTCCATTCCGGCATGTTTAGGGCTAACACGACAAAACCGATGGTGTTTTCTCGACAATGTTCGCCTGATTTCAACTCCTTCTAAGCAAATAATGTAATGTAAATAACAAAATATGGAGAGCCAATCTTGATCCTATAAATAAATATACGACCAAGTAAGTCGCATATTAAACCAAAACAAAGAAATGTCAGTTGGCTCGCAAATCAATGGAAGTCGCTTCAGCTTGTTGGCGGAGGCGTTGCGGCAAGAGATTCAAACCGGGCCGACGGATGCGACCAAGGGCATCCGGGTGGGCCACGGCATTTACAGCCTGCGCGGAAAGGCGGGACAATACATCATTCGCATCCGCATTCCGGCGGGAGTTCTGACAACCGATCAACTGGAAACCGTGGCCGCGCTGACTGAACAATCGGGTTGGGAGGCGGGCGCGCATTTGACCACGCGGCAGGGAATTGAAATCGCAGGGTTGCCAGCGGTGGAAATTCCAGCGGCGCTGGAACAGCTTGAAGATGCCGGCCTGACAACTTTGCGCACAGGCGGGCCGTTTGTGCGGGGTGTGGTGGCCTGTCCTTTTTCCGGTGTGGCGCGCGACGAAATTTTCGATGTCACGCCGTTTGCATTGGCAGTGGACCGCTATTTTCGCGAACACGCCGACTTTCAGAAACTTCCTCGCAAGATCAAAATTTCGTTTGACGGCTGCGCGCATGATCATGTGCGGACATTGGTTTCGGACATTGGTGTTCGCGCGGTGCGACAGGATGGCGCGAAGGGATTTCGCATCACCATCGGCGGCGGGCTTGGTGCCTCGCCGAAAACCGCACTGGTGCTGGAAGAATTCGTGCCGGCTGAAAAATTGTTTGGCTCACTCGAAGCTGTTCTGCGCGTATTCAACCAGCATGGCTATCGCGATAATCGCGCCCGCGCCCGGTTGAAATGGCTGTTGGCGGATTGGGGCATCGAAAAATTCCGCGAGGCGGTGCGCGTCGAATTGAAAGGTGCCGACGCAGAATGGCGAACTTTCAGTGGCCGCTTGCCGGAAATTGTTGAGTTAAAACCGGCGGCTGGACGCGGAGCCAAATCAGCTTCAACCGATGCCGCTTTCCATGCCTGGCGCGAAAGTAATGTCCATCGCCAACGGCAGAACGGATTTGTCTCGGTGCTGATCCGTTGTCCGCTAGGCGATTTGCAACCGGCGCAAATCCGTCAAATCGTAGGGGCTGCGCGACAGTTCGCCGGCGGCCTGCGCACTTCCATTGACCAAAACATTTTGCTGCGCTGGGTGCCGGAAGATTTATTGCCAGAGTTGTATCAATCGCTTCAATGCGGCGCGCTGGCCGGGGCGGCGGCGGAACAGTTGCCGGACATCACGCGTTGTGTCGGCGCGACAGCCTGCCTGATGGCCATCACCAATCCGCGACCGGCGGCAGAGGCGATCATTGGCGCGCTGGAAAAGGAACTGGCCAGTGATGCCTCCCTGCGGCAATTGCGCATCCGCATTTCCGGCTGCCCAAATTCCTGCGGCCATCATCATGCCTCGGACATCGGGTTGTTCGGCGTGTCGAAGAATTTTCACAATCGTCAGGTGCCGCATTATGCGCTGCTGCTCGGCGGCATTTCTTCAGCCGAGGCGTTTGGTGCGCGTGTGCTGGAAATCCCCGCGTTGAACGTGGCACAGGCGGTTCGGGATGTCATCAAATTTTTTCAGACGGAACGGCAAACCGAAGAAAATTTTTCGACCTATTTCAATCGCGTCGGATTGACTGCCTGGAAGCAAAGGCTTGAACCGTTAACGCAGGTTGCCTCGCCGAATGACCACCCGAATTTTTATCACGACCTTGGTTCGACGCAACCGTTTGTCGTAGGCGCACGCGGCGGTGAATGCGCCGCATGAATTGAAATTTATCACCAGACGCACTGGATCAAAGACACAAACAACAACAATCAAACAACGCTGACCGGACTGCTGGAGGTTTGTTTATGAAAACAAATAAAACAAATGAAAACCGGTCAGAAACTCCGATTACACGAAAAACGTCCTTCAAATTTCGGCTCCGCGCTGGCGGCGCTGTTGGTGGCGGCGGTGCCGGCCACGGGTTTGAGTGCTGACGTCACCACCAATGAAACGGCCACGGCGGCATCCCCCGCCGCCCCGGCTGCAGCGGAAAAACCCGCGCCGCTGCCGCTGCACCAGATCGAAGGCAACGGCGGCATTTTCTCGACGCTGTCGGCATATATTGTCAACCCGCCGCGCAATGGCGAACCGGTTGGGCGTCCCAGCGTTGGTTTTGCCTATGTTGATCTTGGCCACGGGCAGGATCTCGAAGCCTTGACCTTGACGGAATCGCCGTTGAGCCGCCTCGAACTGGGCTACGGTTACAATAACTTCAACCTGGGCAACCTGCCGTTGACAGTCAAACAGGCGACCGGCTTGAACTTGAATGAGTCTTCCGTTGAACTACACAACTTCAACGCGCGGTTCCAAATCCTGAAGGAAGGCGAGTTTGACCAGAAGTGGATCCCGGCGCTGACCGCCGGTGTGCATTACAAATACAATGACACCTACAATGACGTGAACAGTCAGCTTGACGGAACTTTGAAGGCCATTGGCGTCAGTCAAAACGATGGGGTGGACTTCACGCTTTACGCTTCCAAGATGTTTACGCAATTGCCGCGTCCGGTGCTTTTGGAGGCAGGTGGTCGCGCGACCGAGGGCGTCTGGAACGGGCTGCTCGGCTTCACGGACAGCTACAACTTCCTCTTTGAAGGCAACGCGGTGGTCTTCGTCACCAGCAATCTGGCGCTGGCGGCCGAATATAAGCAAATGGCCACTGATTACAAAACCGTTTCCGTTGGCAACACCAGCTTGATCGGCAAGGCGAGCGACTGGTGGACGATTGATGCCGCCTATGTGGTTAACAAACACCTGACGCTGGCGGTGGGCTACGGCCACTTCGGCACGGTTCTAAACAACACCGCCGATGGTGTCTGGGGCGTCACCACCAAATGGGAATTCTGAAACAATCCGGCTGGAGGAAGGCAGGGCGTCCGGTTTTCCGGCAACGTGATTCCTCCTCACGCACCGTCATGCGCCGCCGTGCCAACCTCCAGCCCAAACCAAACAAGTAATTTTCACACCGCTGTCGAAAAATCAAAATCAATTTGACCTGAAAACATATGAGTAAAATCTACAACGACATCACTGAAACCATCGGCAACACCCCGCTCGTGCGGTTGAACCGGACGGCGAAAAAACACGGTGCCCTCGCCGACGTGCTGCTCAAACTTGAATTCTTCAATCCGCTTTCCAGTGTGAAGGACCGCATCGGCATCGCCCTGATTGACGCCGGACTGAAAGCCGGAAAGATCAAACCGGACACCGTCATCATCGAGCCGACGAGCGGCAACACCGGCATCGCGCTGGCGTTTGTGGCGGCGGCGAAGGGGTTGAAGCTGATTTTGACGATGCCGGAGACGATGAGCACCGAGCGGCGGAAGCTGCTGAAAATTCTCGGCGCAAAACTCGTTTTGACGGAGGGCGCGAAAGGCATGAAAGGCGCGATTGCCAAGGCCGAGGAATTGAACAAGCAGATTCCCAACAGCTTCATCCCCCAGCAGTTTTCTAATCCGGCCAACCCGGAAATCCATCGTCAGACGACCGCCGAGGAAATATGGCGCGACACGGATGGCAAGGTGGACTTCATCGTTGCGGGCGTTGGCACTGGCGGCACGATTACCGGCGTGGCGGAAGTCATCAAAAAACTGAAGCCGTCGTTCAAGGCTATCGCCGTCGAGCCGGTCAAGTCTCCGGTGATTTCCGGCGGTGCGCCCGGGCCGCACAAGTTGCAGGGCATCGGAGCTGGTTTCATTCCGGCGAACCTGAACACCAGGATCGTGGACGAAATCATCAAGGTCAACGAGGACGACTCGGGTCCGATTTCCAAGGAGGTCAACCAGCTTGACGGCATTCCCATCGGCATCTCCAGCGGCGCGGCGGTCTGGGCAGCATTGCAGGTGGCCAAACGTCCGGAAAACAAGGGCAAGACCATCGTCGCCATTGTGCCGTCGTCATCGGAGCGTTATCTCTCGACGTGGCTGTTTGCCGACATCAACACGGATTCGGACGACATCAGCAATCTGTTTTCACACCCGGCGTAATTAGATTCGACCAATTCAACAATATCATCAACAACCAACGAACCACCTATATTATGAGCACACAAACCAAAGGCATTAGCACGCTGGCTTTGCACGCCGGCCAGACTCCCGACGCCACCACGCTGTCACGCGCGGTGCCGATCTACCAGACGACGTCCTACGTCTTCAAAAACACCGAGCACGCCGCCAATCTCTTCGCGCTGAAAGAATTCGGCAACATCTACACGCGGCTGATGAATCCGACGACCGACGTTTTCGAGCAGCGCGTAGCCGCCATCGAAGGCGGCACGGGCGCGCTCGGCGTGGCGTCCGGCCAGGCGGCGATCACATATTCGCTGCTGGCCATCACGCGGCTCGGTGATGAAATTGTCGCGGGCAACAATCTTTACGGCGGCACTTACCAGCTTTTCCATTACACCTTTCCGAAGCTGGGCCGCACGGTGAAGTTCGTGAACTCGCGCGACCCGGAAGCGTTTCGCAAAGCCATCACGCCGAAAACGCGCGCCATTTATGTCGAGACGGTAGGCAATCCCAAGCTCGACGTGCCAGACTTCGAGGTCATTGCCAAAATCGCGCACGAAAACGGCATCCCGCTCGTCGTGGACAACACCGTCGGCATTGGCTTGGTGAAGCCGATTGATTACGGCGCGGACATCCTCGCCACGTCCGCCACGAAATACATCGGCGGCCACGGCACGAGCATCGGCGGCGTGATTGTGGACGCCGGCAAATTCCAGTGGAACAACGGCAAGTTCCCCGAATTCACAGAGCCTGATCCGAGCTATCACGGCTTGAAATACTGGGATGCGTTGAGCAACGTGCCCGGACTCGGCAATGTCGCGTTCATCCTGAAAATCCGCGTCACGCTCCTACGCGACATCGGCGCGGCGTTGAGTCCGTTCAACGCGCACCAGTTCCTGCTGGGTTTGGAAACGCTCCCGCTGCGGCAGAAACAACATTCCATCAACGCGCTGGAAATTGCGAAATTCCTCAAGAGCCATCCGCTTGTGACCTGGGTGACATATCCCGGTTTGCCGGATGATCCGAATCACAAAATTGCCGCGAAGTATTTGAAAAGCGGTTTCGGCGGCATCGTGGGCTTCGGCATCAAGGGCGGATTGGAGGCCGGCAAGAAATTCATCAACTCGGCCAAGCTGCTTTCGCATCTTGCGAACATCGGCGACGCCAAATCGCTGGTCATTCATCCGGCCTCGACCACGCATCAGCAGTTAACGCCCGCTGAACAGGAAGAAACCGGCGTGACCGCCGATTACATCCGGCTGTCCATCGGCCTCGAAGACGTGACCGACATTCAGGCCGACATTGAGCAGGCGTTGCAAGCCTCGCAGAAATAAGTTCCGAACTCCGCGCACCGGCGGGAATAAAACCGCCGGTGCGCCAAAGTGAATTTCGGAAACCAAGTTCAATGGCCAAGGACATTTTTGAAAGCAGCGATACGGTTCGCACCGCGCAGCCGTTGCGTTACGCGCAAAGTGTCACGTTTGCCGAGCCGCTCGGTTTGGAATCCGGTGGCACACTGCCAACCGTCACGGTGGCTTTTGAAACTTACGGCCAGCTTAATAAATCCGGTGACAACGCCATTTTGATTTGTCACGCCATCAGCGGCGATTCGCATGTCGCCCGCCACAATGCCGAGGATGAGCCAGGCTGGTGGGACATTCTCGTCGGACCGGGCAAGCCGGTGGACACGAACCGTTTTTTTGTCATCTGTCCCAATCTCCTCGGCGGCTGTCGCGGCACGACCGGGCCAAGCAGCATCAACCCAGCAACTGGCAAACCTTACGGTGCGGATTTTCCAACCATCACCATCGGCGACATGGTGGAAGTCCAGCGCCGGCTGTTGGATCACCTTGGCATCAACCAACTCGTCGCTGTCATCGGCGGTTCCGTCGGCGGACATCAAGTGCTGACCTGGGCTACGCGGCATCCCGACCGGTTGCGCGGCGCGGTGGTGCTGGCCAGTTCGCCGCGACTGACCAGTCAGGCTTTGGCGTTTGATGTCGTGGGGCGAAACGCCATTCGCCGCGATCAGTTTTTTTACGACGGCCAATATTATGACCAGCCGCAAGGCCCCGCTGTCGGTCTCGCATTGGCACGAATGATCGGCCACATCACCTATCTTTCGCCGGAAGCCATGAGCCAGAAATTTGAGGGCGACCGGCTGCATCCGCGCGAGGAGGCGATTGAATTCGAGAAAACTTTTTCTGTCGGCTCCTATCTTGGCCATCAAGGAACGAAGTTCGTGGAACGGTTCGACGCGAATAGCTACCTCGCGCTGTCGCTGGCGATGGACTTATTCGACCTGGGCGGCACGCCGGAACAATTGGCCGCCAGCTTTCGTTCGGCGAAATGCCGCTGGCTGGTGCAAAGTTTTTCCAGCGACTGGCTTTTCCCGCCCGGCCAGTCGCGCGACATCGTGAACGCCTTGGTCAGCAACCGCGCCGCCGTGAGCTATTGCGACATCAAGAGCGCCTGCGGTCACGATGCCTTTCTGCTGCCGGACGATTTTGACCGTTACGGCGAAATGATTCGCGCCTTCGTAAATAATCTCGCGCCGGCACCAATTTCTCCGGGTATCGAGAAAGAAGAATTGCCCGGAACCACCAGCATTTTTCACGAGCGCCGGCTCGACTACGACCGCATCGTGGAATTGATTCCGCCGCACGCCAGCGTGCTCGATCTCGGCTGCGGCACTGGCCGGTTGCTGGCGCGGCTCAAACACTACGGACGCGGGCGACTGGTCGGCGTCGAACTCGACGAGAAAAAAACTCTCGGCGCGTTGCAACGGAATCTGGATGTCATCCAAGCCGACTTGAACGAAGGTCTGCGCGCATTTGCCGACCAGCAGTTTGATTGCGTCGTGCTGTCGCAAACTTTGCCGGCGGTGAAGGACGTGGAGGGCGTGATTGCCGAAATGCTCCGCGTGGGTGCGACGGCCATCGTCAGTTTTCCCAATCTGGCGTTTCACAAGTTGCGCCGCATTCTCGCCGACGAAGGCCGCGCCCCGCGCGCTTACGGCTGGCTGAAGGATAAATGGTATGACACAGTAGACATCCGGTTTTTGTCCATCAAGGATTTTGAAGAGTTTTGCCGCGAAAAGAAAATCCACATCCAGCGGCGCATCGTGCTCGACACCGAAGCCGGAAAAGAAATCACCACTGAGGCGAATCGCGATGCCGATCTGGCGATCTTTGTGCTGGGTCGCGAGAACAAACACCGGGACAAACCATGAAGCTAACTGGACGACCCAAGCCGCTTTGTTATAAAATTTCACCGGTCATGCGAGAGGCTTCCCGGCCATCGTTAAATTTAATTTCCACGGCGCTGACCAGATCACTGGAGGTTTCCGGCAAGCAAAAGGCAAATCATGTCGCATTATTACGGAGTTGAAAGTCACGTCGGCCACACGCCGTTGATCCGGTTACGGCGGTTATCCGAACTGACCGGCTGCGAGATTCTGGGCAAGGCGGAATTCATGAATCCCGGCGGCTCGGTGAAAGACCGCGCGGCGCTGGGCATCATCACCGACGCCGAGGCGAAGGGTTTATTAAAAACGGGCGCGACGATTATTGAAGGCACGGCGGGCAACACCGGCATCGGGCTCGCGGTGATCGGTCACGCGAAAGGCTATCGCACCGCCATCGTCATCAACGAAACCCAGTCGCCGGAAAAAATCGCATTGCTGCGCACGCTCGGCGCGGAAGTGATCACCGTGCCGGAAAAACCCTACAGCAATCCCGGCAATTACAACCGCGTTGCCCAGCGGCTTGCGGAAGAAAATGGCTGGTTCTGGGCCAACCAGTTCGACAACACCGCCAACCGGCTCGCGCATTACCGCACGACCGGCCCGGAAATCTGGAGCCAGACAAACGGCGAAGTCACTGCATTCGTTTCCGCCGTGGGCACGGGCGGCACGCTGGCGGGGACGGCGCTGTATTTGAAGGAACGCAATTCAAAAATCGCCGCCATTTGCGCCGATCCCTACGGCGCGGCCATGTGGTCGTGGTTTACGAATGGCAATACTGACACGAAGGACGGTGATTCCTTCGCCGAAGGCATCGGCCAGATGCGCGTGACGAAGAATTTGGAGGGCATCGTGGTTGACCGCGCGTATCGCATTCAGGATCAGCCGGCGCTCACCATCGTTTATCAACTCTTGCGCGAGGAAGGTCTGTTTCTCGGACTGTCCTCCGGCATCAACCTCGCGGGCGCGGTGCGCTTCGCCCAAGAGCGCGGGCCGGGCCAGACGGTTGTGACGTTGCTGTGCGACTCCGGTTTGAAATACCAGTCAAAGCTGTTTAATCCAACCTGGCTTAAAGATCACAACCTCGATCCCAACCTGCCCATTGAATCCATTCTGACTTGAAACAATTATGGCCAAGCAATCACAACGCTACTGGCTCACCTTCCCGGCGGAGCGCGCCAAGCGCCCGTTGATTTGGGAGTTGAGTAAAAAATTTGACCTCGTCTTCGACATCCGCAGCGCCAACGTCACCGACAAGGTTGGCATCATCGCCTTGGAACTTACCGGCGATCAGAAAATCCTTGCCGCCGCCGTGAAATGGTTGCGGAAGAACCGCGTTGAGGTTGATCCCATCGAACTGGATGTAGTCGAGGGCTGAATTCGCCGCAAGCACCAGCATGAGTAAATTTCAAACCGTAAAGAAATTTGAAAAACATTGTTCAACGTCACACAAAATGGCTTGTGAAAAATTTCAAAAAAACATTGACAGAAACAGTCGTCACGTTAATATACGATCAATTGAGTCGTTAATTACGCAGTCAGCAGTGGTCGTCGTAAAGACAATTTATGAAAGATGTTATTTTATTTGGCTTTAATAACGACCTATCAAATCGTATTTGGAAATTAATTTTATATGAGTCAGGTTCAACAAAAATTGCCGGTGAATGGCAGCGGTGACGCGAAGTGGCTGGAGTTGGTCGTCCAGAACGTCAAATCGCTGCGCTACGGCGTAGTGGAGATTATTGTCCAGGATGCCCGCGTGATTCAGATTGAAAGAACTGAAAAGGTGCGATTGGACAAAGCCGAACACAGGCCGGAACAAACTTGACCAGACCAACCAACAATTAACAAGCAGCTGACCGGACAACTGGAGGTTCACATGAAAAACAAAAAAATAAAATGTCCGTTCTCCAGCATCCAGTCCAGCCCCGGTCATTTGCGGTTCCGGCGAGTTTGAACCGCCTGCTGTTGCTTTGCCGCTTTGATTTCCGGCAAAGAAGCTGGAGCCTTCCGGCTTGGGAGATCCACCGCGATTCCAATTTTGTTTTCCCGATGCACTCTGCCGCGCTGGCGTCGGCTATTTCCAAGAATCTCTCTGACTTTTTCGACCCTTCATTGAAAGGTGTCAACCCAACGAAGTCCGCCAACAGCCGGATAGTCATGCGGCATTCACTCCGCCGGTCTTTGGGGAAAAACAAACCATCAAAAGAACGGAAATATGAAATATAACTGCTTTCATTTGGCCGCCGTTTTGTTGGGGAAAATTTTGTTTCCACACCGGCAAACGTGGCAACGCGAACGCGAAGCCAAATTAATTTTGGCGGCGACATTGGTGGCGCTGGTTTTCGCCGGCATCGTTGGAGCGGTGGCATTTTGGCGCAACGGCATGGTTAAATAACCAGTCCTGAAACCATGCCCAACAATTTTTCAAACCAAAGGAGCCGGGGTGCGGGTGGCGGAACTTCTCCGCTGCCCGTGCTCCAAAACCCAAAACCATTTTCAAAAAAATGAAAACACAAATAAATGCCAAGTCAGTTCACAACGTCGCCAACCCCGCCGACCAGCGGACTGGCGGGATTCGCCCGGCTGTCGCCAGAACTTTGGAGCACCGCTACGAGCGGCGCAAAATCCGCGAGCAGTTGCGGCGGCTGGACTGGGCGCTCAACGTGGAGGACGAAGTTTTTGCCTGACACTTTGCCCGACCTCCAGGGCAAACGGGTTTTCGGCGCTGAATTCCGTGTGCGCGCCGGAAGCCCGCACCATTTTATGACGCAAAAAATACAAACTCAATTGGAACCGGCACTGGAAAAATTGAACCACTCTTTGCCGCGCGATCATTCGGCGACGAACGGGGACGGGACGCTGTCCGAACGCCCCGGCTTTGAGGAGACCTTCTATGACCAATTTGTGCCGGAACTGATTGCGTCTTACGGCGCGATTGGTGGGCTGAACAACCGCGACGCGCACAACATGCCGTCCACCCGCGCCGTCGGGCAGATTTGCGAAGACCTGTTGCAATTGCTGTTTCCCGGCTTCCACGATGACGACGCGGTGCATCACGGCACGCTCGCGGAATTGACGCACAAACGACTGGGCCACGTCGGCAAGCGGCTGGAAGATCAGGTTCGCAAAAGCGTCCGCATCGGCAACCCAAAGAAACCGACAGGCCGCACACCGCCAATTTTGCGGCTTTTTTTTCACTCGTTGGCTCATGTGCGTGATTTGCTGCGCACGGACATCGAAGCAGCCTACGAGGGCGACCCGGCGGCGCTGTTCAGCGAGGAGATCATTTTATCGTATCCGTTCATCGAGGCCATCGCTATCCAGCGACTGGCGCATGTTTTATATGTGGCGGGCGCGCCGATCATTCCGCGCATGATGACGGAATGGGCGCACAGCCGCACGGGCATTGACATCCATCCGGGCGCACGAATCGGCTCGCATTTTTTCATTGATCACGGCACGGGTGTGGTCATTGGCGAGACCAGCAGAATTGGCAGCCATGTGAAGCTTTATCACGGTGTGACGCTGGGCGCGCGGAGTTTTGCGAAGGACGAAGCCGGCCACATCGTCAAGGGCGGCAAACGCCATCCTAACGTGGAGGATAACGTCACAATTTATCCGAACTCAACCATTCTCGGCGGCGAAACGGTCATCGGTGCCAGCTCGACCATCGGTGCCAACGTGTTTCTCATGCACAGTGTCCCACCGGATTCGCTGGTGATCTATGAGGAGAAGCAACTGGTTGTCCGCGACAAGTCGGTGCGCAAAAAAGAAGCGCCGCTCGACTGGATCATTTAACGCCAAACCTAACAACCACGGCACCGACCGGACAACTGGAGGTTCCATAAAGATCAAACAACCAAAAAGAAAAGACTGATTATTTATGAAGCACTCAAATCGTTCCAAATCCGTGTCCCGCATCACCATCTTCGGCCTCACGGCGCTGGCCGCCACCGCCGCGCACGCCACCGACGGGTATTTCGACTATGGCTATGGCATCAAGGCCAAGGGGGTTGGCGGTGCCGGGGTGGCTTTCCCGCAAGACTCACTGGCACCGGCCTCCAATCCGGCCGGCATTGCCTTTCTCGACAACCGTTTCGATGCCGGCCTCACTTATTTTCAGCCCGACCGCTCCGCTTCGTTCGGGCAGAATGAATTTGATGGCAACGGCATTCAAAACTTCTTTATCCCTGAAGTGGGGTTCAAACATTCACTGACGACCAATGTGGATTACGGCATTGCGGTCTATGGCAACGGCGGCATGAACACCGATTACAAACAGCACATCTATGGCCCCGGCACCTCCAATACCGGTGTGGATCTCGACCAGGTGTTTGTCGCGCCCACGCTCGCCTACAAAATCACGGAGAACCACGCCATCGGCATTGATCCGATTTTTGCGGTGCAACGCTTCAAGGCCTACGGCCTGCAAAATTTTGGCGTTGGCGACAATGGCTATGACTATTCCTACGGCGGCGGCGCACGCATCGGCTACACCGGCAAACTGACCGATTGGCTGACCGTCGGTGCCACCTACCAGAGCCGCATTTATGCCACGCGGTTCCACGACTACTCCAATCTGTTTGCCGAGCATGGCGGCTTTGACATCCCCGCGAACTTCGCCGGCGGCTTTGCGCTCAATCCGTATAAGCCCGTCACGCTGGCCGTGGATGTCGAACACATCCTTTTCAGTCAGGTGAAATCTATCGGCAACAATCTCTCGGCGGGAACGCTGGCGAACGGATTGGGTTCGGATGGCGGCCCGGGCTTTGGCTGGCGCGACGTCACCGCCATCAAAACCGGCATCGCCTACGCTGCAACGGAGCAACTGACCCTGCGCGCCGGCTACAATTATAGCACCCAACCCATCCCGGACAACCAGACCTACTTCAATGTCCTGGCACCGGCCGTCGTCCAGCATCATGTGACCGCCGGTATCACCTGGCGTTTCAACAAGAACCTTGAATTAAGCGCGTTTTACGCCCACGCCTTCGAGCAATCGGTTAATGGCAGCGGCAATTACTTCGGCCCGTCCGCCAATGCTAATTTGAAGATGAGTCAGGACAGTGTTGGCATCGCCATCGGCTGGATCCTTTAATCACCAAACATTTTTTCTAGGAATCTTATATGTCAAATCAGACAACAACGATTGTGCCCGCCGAAGCTTCGGCGGTGGTTGACAGCGGACACGGAACTCTGGTGGACGTGCGGACGCCGGCGGAATTCGGCGAAGTTCATGCGCCGGGTGCGCAGCTTGTGCCGCTCGATGTTCTGGATCGCCCGGCCGTGGAAGCGGCGCGCGGAGCGAATACCGGTCCGGTGTATCTGCTGTGCGCCTCCGGCATCCGTGCCACCAAGGCGGCGGAAAAACTTCGCAACGCCGGACTCGACGAGGTTGTTGTGGTCGAAGGCGGCACCAATGCCTGGGTCGCGGCCGGTCTGCCGGTGATTCGCGGACGTAAGACCATTTCCATCGAGCGGCAGGTTCGTATCGGGGCAGGCTCGTTCGTGCTGACGGGCACGGCGCTGGGCCGTTTTGTCCATCCGGGTTTTTACCTGCTCGCCACTTTTGTCGGCGCGGGGTTGGTCTTTGCCGGCGTCACCGACATTTGTGGGTTGGCCATCGTGCTGGCCAAGGCACCTTGGAACCGTTCGGGAAAGAAATAGTGAAGCCTGTGAACAGGGTAAAACACCATTGAAATTATAAATAATATGCGAGCATTCCAACCCACCCAACTCATTTCCTCACCATTAAATGCGGAAGCATTGAGTGATCAACCCAACGCAACCCAGCGGCTGTTGAAACCATTGTTGGATTTGGTGGAAAATTCCGACTACCTGATTGGCGGTTCAGTCGGCCAGTTTCTGGTTGAGCAAAATCTGTTTCAGATTCCACGATTCATCTTTATGGGACCGACCGGCGGGGGTGATACCATTCGTCTTGGAGTATTTGCAGGTCTTCATGGCGATGACCCGGAAGGAGCGGAGGCGCTGGTGGAACTTTTACAGGAACTTGAAACCGCTCCACAAGTGGCCAGAGGTTTCCACATCTATGCCTATCCCATTTGCAACCCGATTGGTTTTGCGGCGCGCACCCAAAGCAATGCTGCCGGCCAAGATTTGGCGGGGCAATTTTGGAGCGGCTCATCCCAGCCCGAAGTGTATTACTTGGAACGGGAGTTGGGGGTGCTTCGCTTTCATGGGGTCATTTCACTAGAAACGAAAAATCATGCCGGCGGCTTTCTGGTGGACACCCAAAGTGACATTTTGAACCGGGCGCTGGCACAGCCGGCGATTCAAGCCACCCAACGATTTCTACCGGGTAGCATCTTGAAAACAGAATCCGACATCGGCTCGCTTCGCGCGCTACCCAAGGCATCTTTGCCGGACTTCCTCACGGTAACGGATGAATTGGATCCGTCTCCCTTTGAACTCCATATTGGCATACCGAAACACGCACCTCAACCTTCCCAAATTCACGGGACGGTTGGCGCTCTGAAATCAATTCTGGATTCCTACCGCAGCCTGCTGTCCATTGGTCAAAACCTGTGAACCAACACTTTGAATCGTGAAAAAAGTCGAAGCCATCATCAAACCGTTCAAACTTGAAGAAGTCAAAGATGCGCTGACCGGGCTTGGTATCGAAGGCATGACCGTCACTGAAGTAAAAGGTTTTGGCCGCCAGAAAGGTCACACCGAATTATACCGCGGCAGCGAATACACCGTAGATTTTTTGCCAAAAATCAAAATTGAAATCGTGGTGTCAGACCCTCTGGCGGAGCAGGCGGTTCAGGCCATCATCAAAACGGCCAGAACCGGCAAAATCGGCGACGGAAAGGTGTTTGTTTCGACCATTTCCGAAGCGCATCGCATTCGCACCGGTGAACGCAACGATGACGCGGTGTAGTTGATAAAACCCATTGCCCAGAGGCGGATTTTTCAGTCTTCTGTCTTTGGGCAGGATCGCTGTCCACCATTTTGCGGCGCGTCTAAATTGGCGCTACCGGATAATGTTAAGATTCACTGTCACCTGAATGCCGATTCATATTATGCCAGCGACCGCGACCAGACTTTCCAGATTTTCTGAATCGGTGATCCGGGCAATGACACGTCTCGCCAACCGGCACAGCGCGATCAATCTCGCACAAGGCTTCCCGGATTTCGATCCGCCGGAGGAATTGCTCGTCGCGCTCGAACGCGCCACGCGCGGGCCGCACCATCAATACGCGGTGACTTGGGGCGCGCCGCGTTTTCGTCAGGCGCTCGCGCGCAAAATCTCCCGGTTTACCGGCCTCGCCGTTGATCCCGACCAGCATCTCGTCGTCACCTGCGGCAGCACCGAGGCGATGATGGTGGCCATGATGACCGCGTGCAATCCGGGCGACAAAGTCATCGTCTTCTCGCCGTTCTACGAAAATTACGCCGCCGATGCGATCCTATCCGGCGCGGAACCGATTTACGTTCCGCTGCACGCGCCGGATTTTAATTTTGATTCAGACGAACTCGCCCGCGCCTTCGCGCAAAAGCCGAAGGCCATCATCGTCTGCAATCCGTCCAATCCCACCGGCAAAGTTTTTACGCGCGCCGAACTTTTGGAAATTCTGAAACTCGCGGAACAACATGACGTCTTTGTCATCACCGACGAACCTTACGAACACATTGTCTATGCGCCTCACGAACACGTTTATTGCGCGTCGCTGCCTGGTGCGTTTGAACGCGTCATCACTTGTAATTCGCTATCCAAAACCTATTCCATCACCGGCTGGCGGCTGGGTTATGTTCACGCCGCGCCGGAAATTATTTCCCAAGCGCGCAAGGTGCATGATTTTCTGACCGTCGGTGCCGCCGCGCCGTTGCAGGAAGCCGCCGTCGCCGGACTGGAGTTGCCGGACAGCTATTACGCCGGTCTCCGCGAGCTCTATTTCAAAAGACGCGAGCTGTTTCTTGGCTATCTACGCCGGTCTGGTTTGCCCTTCACCGAGCCGCAAGGCGCTTATTATGTGATGCTCGACATTTCGTCGCTTGGTTTTGCACGCGACACCGAAGCGGCGGAATGGTTTGTGCGCGAAGTCGGCGTGGCCGGTGTGCCCGGCTCTAGCTTCTTCCGCGAACCGGAAAATCGTTTCATCCGTTTTCACTTTGCGAAAAAAGAAGAAACGCTGCACGCCGCCGGCGAACGGCTTCTGAAATTGGTGGATTCCCCCTGGCTGGCGCGGGCAAACATTGCAGTTGCATGAAAGGCGTCACATGAACTACGCCATGTGGATTCGCCGCAACGGTTTTATCCTGGGCCTGATTCTGGCCGTTGTGCTGGCGTTTCTTTTTCCGACGCCGGGCTCGCGTAACGGTTTTTTGCATCCTGAACTGGTGAACAATGTTGGGATCGCGGCGATCCTGTTTTTACAAGGTCTGTCGCTGGCATTTGAAAAACTCAAGAGCGGCGCGGGCAACTGGAGACTGCACGTCATCGTTCAAAGTTTCACGTTCATTGTCTTCCCGATTGTCGGGATTTTTTTATTTATTACCGTGCCGTTGATTTGGGCGGCGGAACCGGCAGGCATTCGCCAGGGATTGCTTTACTTGTGTGTCCTGCCTTCCACAATTTCGACGTCGGTGGTGTTGACCGCCGTGGCGCAGGGCAATGTTGCCGGAGCCTTATTCAACGCGGCGTTGTCGAACATCATCGGCGTGGTGCTGACACCGTTGCTGGTGCATGAATTGATGACGACCACCGGCCAGTCCGCGCCGCTGGGACCGTTGATGCTGAAAATCATGCTGCTGACGCTGCTGCCCTTCTTCATCGGCATGAGCTTGCGGAGATTTGTCAGAAAATGGGTGGAACATCACAAAGCTTGGATTGCCCGCATCAGCAATACGGTTATCGTTTTCATCGTTTACAGCGCGTTTTGTGATTCGTTCGTGGATAAAATCTGGCAACAGCACGGCGCGGCGACGACAATCAAATTGCTTTTATGCGTAATCTTGCTGTTTACCGGCATGTCTCTGTTGATTTACTGGACGTGCCGGGCACTGCGGTTGAACCGGGAGGACCGGATTACGGCGTATTTTTGTTCCGTCAAGAAAACCCTGGCGATGGGCGTGCCGCTGGCCGTGTTGATTTTCGGTTCGCGCAACGACATCCCGCTAATATTGTTGCCACTGATGTTTTATCATCCACTGCAAATCTTCATCAACGGTTTGCTGGCCAATCATTGGAGAAATGATGTTGACGTGGCAACCTGAAACCCAAACCTTCATCCTACCAAATCTATGATCATCGGCGTTCCAAAAGAGATCAAAAAACAGGAATATCGCGTAGCCTTGCTGCCTTCGGCGGCATATCAACTGACCAAGCACGGCCATAAAGTTGTGGTTGAACATGGAGCTGGGATTGGTTCCGGGTTTGCCGACGAGGAATATGTCCGTGCCGGGGCAACACTGGTGGATGACCACGCCGCCGTGTTTGAACAGGCGGAATTGATTGTGAAGGTGAAGGAGCCGCAGCCGGCGGAAGTTTCCCTGCTTCGACCGGGGCAAATGCTGTTCACTTATCTGCATCTTGCAGCGGATAAAATCCTAACCGAATCGCTGGCAAAATCTGGCGTGACGGGCATTGCCTACGAAACCATCGAGGTGAACCGGCGGCTGCCGTTGTTGGAGCCGATGAGTGAAATCGCCGGGCGCATGAGCGTGCTGGTCGGCGGCTATTTTCTGGCGAAACACTATGGCGGCAGCGGCACGCTGCTCGGCGGCGTGCCGGGCGTGCTGGCGGGCAAGGTCGTGGTTCTCGGCGGCGGCTCGGCGGGTATCAACGCCGCGCGCATGGCCACCGGCCTTGGCGCGGATGTGACAATTCTGGAAGTGGACATTGAACGGATGCGCTACCTCGACATCACGTTGAGCACGGCGCACACGCTTTATTCTGACGAATCGCATCTGCTGCAAATGCTGCCGCATACGGATCTGCTGATCGGCGCGGTGCTTGTGCCGGGGGCAAAAGCGCCAAAGTTGATTCGCCGCGAAATGCTCAGACTCATGCGTCCGGGCAGCGTGCTGGTGGACATCGCGATTGATCAGGGCGGTTGCGCGGACACGTCGCGCCCGACGACTCACGAAAATCCGGTTTTTGTTGAGGAAGGCGTGACGCACTATTGCGTGGCCAACATGCCAGGTGCCTACGCCCGCACCGCCACCCAGGCGCTCACAAATGCCACAAATCGTTACATTGAGATGCTGGCGGACTATGCTCTTGCCGAAGTCTGCCAGCGACAACCGGCACTGGTCGGCGGCATCAACGTGATGCGAGGCAAGGTCACGAATCCGGTGGTCGCCGCCGCGCACGGGTTGCCGTGGACGCCCCCTAAATTTTGAAGGCACCGACTCTCGCTATCGTAGCAAAACCTGTTCGTTTTTTCCGAAACGGGGATAAAGGAAATTTGAATAGATATTGGCATTGACAGGATGGCCAACGCATTTAGTATCTGAACGAAAGCAGGCGTCAACGCCACTCCGGAATTACCCAAAACCTCACGGCGCTAACCGGTCAACTGGAAGCTTCCATGAAACTGAAAGTTTTTTCATGTCGAGTCCAGATTCCGGCGCGACCGGAAGTTTTAGAATTTGCTTCGGCGTATTCACGCGCGATGCTGTCATCATTTTCCTCGGCACGCACTCCGCGTTGAACTTTTCCATCCACCACCAACCAAAATAAATTATGAGCAAAGAAACTGAAATCAACCTCAGCCTGAGCGCCGCCGCCGCGCGCAACCTCGCCACCGCCACCGTCACCGTCCCGCAGATGACGGAAATCACCCCACGCTGGCTGAACAAACTGCTGCCGTGGGTGGATGTGGATGGCGGCGTTTATCGTGTCAACCGCGTGGCCAAGGCCGCGAAGGGCAAGCCGGCGAACGAATTCGGCGAGGGCAAAGTGGATTTGCTCACCGTGGACGGCGGTGAGCCGAAATTGCCGACGACGTTCGTGGATTACGATCCCGACCCGCGCGAATATCATTTGAGCACGATCCAAACCGTTCTTCGCACGCACACGCGTGTGACCGATCTTTACAGCAACAAGATTGACCAGTTGCGCGAACAGATCCGCCTGACCGTCGAGGCCGTGAAGGAAAAAGAAGAATGGGAACTAATCAACAATCCCGACTTCGGGCTTCTCAAGGAAGTGGACGCGGCGCAAACCATCAAAACGCGCAAAGGTTCGCCGACGCCGGATGACCTCGACGAACTGCTCGGCCTGGTCTGGAAGAAACCGGCGTTCTTTCTCGCGCATCCGAAGGCGATCATTGCGTTCGGTCGCGAAGCCACACGCCGGGGCGTGCCGCCACCGACCGTTCACTTGTTCGGAACGCCATTCATCACCTGGCGCGGCGTGCCGCTGATTCCCAGCAACAAACTCGACGTGAAAAATAATGCCACGAGTATTCTGCTGCTACGCGTCGGTGAAGCCGAACAGGGCGTGGTCGGTTTGCAAAAAACCGGCGTCACCGGCGAAGTGGAACCCGGCTTGTCGGTTCGCTACATGGGCACGAACGAAAATTCCATCGCGTCGCATCTGGTCACGCGCTATTTCTCCGCCAGCGTGCTGACCACCGATGCCATCGCCCGTTTGGACAATGTCGTGGTGAACAATTACTATGACTACAGCGCCAAATAGCGCTTCTGTGCCGGTCGCCGAATCGGTGGCAGGCGAAGCGGCGCATAGTGACTTGGTCGCCAAGTTAGTGGCTGAGGCATTTTCAGGCTTGAGCCGTAATTCGCGGCCAACCGCGACGCCGTCTGTGCCCACGGAAATTCCACTTGCTGCAAAATTACCTGACCTTTCGGCAAAAGACGCAAGCTCCGCCGTGCCGCCGGTGCATCCCAACGCGCAACCCGCCGCACCAAAATTAACCGAGCCGCAAAATACTCCGTCAGGCGCGCACGCGCCGGATTCCGGCGACAGCTACGCGTTCGGTGAACCGCGCTGCAATGGCGACTATCGTCCGAAGGGCAAGAAGTCGGATACGAAAACGGCGAATAACAATTCATTGCTCGGTTTGCCCGGTGCCGAATCCGCCGCCACACCGGAATACTATTTTCTGAGCGGCGGCGATGTTTCCGGCAAGTCGCCACTGGCCTGCCAGTCCTATCCGAATAACACCGTGCCTATTCCCAAGTTCGATGTTGAGGGCGTGCGCCGTGATTTTCCTGCGCTGCACCAACTTGTCAACGGCAAGCCGCTCATCTGGCTCGACAACGCCGCCACCACGCACAAGCCGCAGGCCGTGCTGGACGCGACCACGCAATTTTACGGCCGCGACAACTCGAACATCCACCGAGCGGCGCACACGCTCGCCACGCGTTCGACCGCGCTGTTTGAAGCCGGCCGCGAGAAAGTCCGCAAATTTCTAGGCGCAGCGGACGCAAAGGAAATTGTTTTCGTCCGTGGCACGACGGAAGCCATAAATCTCGTCGCGCAAAGTTATGGGCGAAAAAACATTGGCGCGGGCGATGAAATCATCGTCAGCGAACTGGAGCACCACGCCAACATCGTGCCGTGGCAGTTGCTCGCGGAACAGGTTGGTGCGATTGTGCGGGTGATTCCCATCAATGATCGAGGTGAATTGATTCTGGACGAGTTTGTAAAACTGCTTGGCGACAAGACCAAGTTTGTTTCTGTCGCGCACGTTTCCAATTCGCTCGGCACCATCAATCCGGTAGAGCAAATCATCGCGCTGGCCCACGCGCGCGGCGTTCCGGTTTTAATTGACGGCGCGCAGTCCACGCCGCATTTGCCGGTCAACGTCTCGGCGTTGGACGCGGATTTTTACGTTTTTTCCGGCCACAAGGTTTTTGCGCCGACGGGCATTGGCGCGCTCTATGGCAAAGCGCCGTTGCTCGAAGCCATGCCGCCGTGGCAGGGCGGCGGACACATGATCAAGGACGTGCGGTTTGAGAAAACGACTTACCAGCACGCACCGGAAAAATTCGAGGCCGGCACACCGGACATCGCCGGGGTGGTTGGCCTTGGTGCTGCGATAGATTATCTTTTCAAAGTCGGCATTCCCGGCATCGCGGCCTATGAACACGCGCTGCTGGAATATGCGACGCAGGCGCTGGCGACCATTCCCGGCCTGCGCCCCATCGGCACGGCGACCAGCAAGGCGAGTGTTTTTGCTTTCGTCATTCCCGGTGTGCCAAACGACAGCGTCGCCAAGCATCTCGATAAGAACGGCATCGCCGTCCGCGCTGGGCATCATTGTGCGCTGCCAGCCATCCGACATTTCGGTTTGGAAAGCAGCGTCCGCCCGTCGCTCGCATTTTACAACACACGCGAAGAAGTTGACGCACTGGTGCTGGCAATACGTTCGTTACAACGGAGTTGATAGTTTGGGAGCTTGGGCTAGGAAGCAATTGGCCAGCCCAACTGTTAAAACTCTCAAGCCGCAACCGTCGGCACCTTTAATTGATGTGTGCACCTTGGTAGTGTTCGCGGAGGTTTATCTCCCCCAACGCGGATTGATCACTGTGGAATTCTTCTGCTTCACAACATCCTTCGAGCAAGCAAGCTGCCGTTGAAGAATGATCTGTATGAAATGGCACCGAAAAGTTCACCTGCCTGACCAAAATGGTCAAAGCATCAATCGTCGTGAATGCGCCGAAGAGGCCGGCTAGATTTTATTTTCAAGACCACGTCGCTCAGGATTCAATTCGCAAGTTGAATCTATTCGCCCCCGCCAACAGAACACCTCATGACGCTAACGGCAGAACCTCGGAATATGGGATACGAAATGACTGCAAACTGACGGCGGCAAGTCATTTTGTGCAATGATTGCACAATTTTCGCCCTGAAGTCTGGCAGGCTGGCCGTTGTGAAAGTGACGTTAACTGTCTTCGTTTCCGCTGCCGGAGATCGTCGGAAAACGGAGGTCTCATTTTGTGTAAAGATTACACAAGACGAGACATTATTTCGGCCATTCTTGTGCCGAATGAAAAAACATCATGCAAACGCATCGTGTGTGTCACACACGCCTTTAAGGGCAATATGCCGGTCAGGCTGTCTGGTATGAAAGTGATTATGAACTACAAGGGTTCATGCCCGCCATGCCCGCGCCGCCAGACTCATACTGCAATGGATGGCATGAACCGAATTTTCGCCATAACCGAAAGGAAATGGCATTGCCCAAAAACTCCAGGTGGAAATTTTATCTCTCCGACCCCGTCATGGTCGCCGCCTAGATTTTGCAAAGTTTGCAAATTGAACCCGCCAATCGCTGCCAGAATTCCGGCCATGATTAAATTTATCCTTGATCACTCACCGGGGCGAGAAGCTGAAACGCCAATTACAGCAATGATTCCAACAGTGCCTCCGGGATTTTATTTTGATCAACGCCGGTCTTGGTTGACGGCAGATTTCAGGAAAATGCCAAACGGTCAATGGAAACAAAAAAAGACCTTGCGATGGTGTATCACATACACCTGCTGCATCCCGACTTCAGATAAAATGACCAGACGATAGATAAAAATGAAATTAGCGATTGTGCCAGAAGGGAACAAGGCTGTTTTGAAAATAAGCCATACTGCGTTATATGTTTACTGCGGTCGCGCATAAAAATCTGGCCGATGCCGAGAGTTATTTCGACGAGCATCTGGCGCAGAACGATTACTATGCCACCGGTGAAATCCGTCCCGGCCAGTGGATTGGCACGGGCGCGGAACGATTGGGGTTAAACAATGCCGTTACCCGCGAACAATTTCATGCGCTGTGTGAAAATCGAAATCCGAATGATGATGAACGTCTGACTCAGCGGCAGCAGAAGGAAAACCAACGCCGGGTGTTTTTCGATTTCACCTGCGCCCCGCCCAAATCCGTGTCGGTGCTGGCGGTGACGTTGGACGACCAACGATTGATTGAAGCCCATGAGGAATCCGCGCGCATTGCTTTTCGCGAACTTGAAACTTTCGCCGGGACTCGCATCCGCAAGCAGGGCGTTGAAAACCGTGACCGTGTGACCGGCAATCTGGTGGCGGCATCGTTCGTGCATGACAGTTCCCGCGAGCTTGATCCGCAGTTGCATACGCACTTCACGGTGTTCAATGCGACCTTTGATGAACGTGAACGCCGCTGGAAAGCCCTGCAAGCGCGGGGAATGTATGACGCGATTCGTTACGGCACGGCGGTTTATCGGAATGAACTGGCCAAGCGAGTGCAACAAATTGGGTATAACATTCAACCGGCCAAACATGGTTTTGAAATCGAGGGCGTGGAACCAGAAATTCTGAATCGGTTTTCCAAACGTGCGCAGCAGCGTGATCAGGCGATTCAGGCGATGGAGCAGAAGTTGGGGCGAAAACTTTCCAACGATGAAATCTCCCATGCGGTGCATCAGAGCCGGGCGAAAAAGCTCAAGGGCATCTCAACGGCGGAAGTGCGCGAACGCCAACTGGCACAATTGCAGCCCGATGAATTGCAGGCATTGCAAAAACTCATGACTTCGGCGCATCGCACTGGTCTGACGCCCATCACCGGACTTGAAAGACAAGCCCTGAATTACGCCGTCGCCCATGTCTTCGAGCGCAAATCGGTCGTGCCAGAGCATGAACTGTTAAACGCGGCCTTGTCACAACGACTCGGCGAAGTGGATTTGCCGGCATTAAAAGCATCCGTGAAGTGTTCGGCGGACCTGGTCAAAACCGAGCGTGGATTTTCCACGCCGCAGATTCTGGCGACGGAACTGGACTTGATTCAGACGGTCAACGCGGGATGCAATGCCGTCACGCCATTGCATCCCGGTTATCGGCCTGCCGATTGGCTGGGCGAAGATCAACGCCGGGCGATTTATCATGTCCTGCGCACCAGTGACCGCATTACCGGCCTGCGCGGTCTGGCGGGCAGCGGCAAAACCACTGCGTTGCGCGAACTGGTTGCCGCCTGCAAAGAGGCAAAGATTGAACCGTTGTTCTGCGCGCCAACGGCGGCAGCAACCGAAGTGTTGAGAAAAGAAGGATTCGAGGCGAAGACGCTGCAAAGCCTGCTGCTGTCCAAACAACCATTGTCCAAGGACAAGCTGGTCGTGCTGGATGAGGCCGGGGCGGTGGGCCTGGATGACTTGAAGCGGCTGTTTGATTGCGCGAATGATGCGCGAATCATTTTGTCCGGCGATACCGGGCAACACGCTTCGGTTGCGCGTGGCGATGCGCTCCGGATTTTGGAACGCCATTCCGATTTCAAGTCCGGTCAATTGACCGCCATTCGGCGCCAACACAAGGCCGCATATCGCAAGGCCGTGGAACTGGCCGCGCAGAAACGCACGGTGGAAGCATTTGCGCAGTTGGAACGCATGGGCGCGGTGACAGAGGTCCTTGCGGACGGCCACCATCAACTTCACGACTCGGCGGCGAAGTCGTATCTGAAAGCGTTGGTGGAAAATAAATCCGCGCTGCTGGTCGCACCCACTTGGGCGGAAATTGAGGCCGTAACGGAGAAAGTTCGCACGGCGTTAAAATTCTCCGGTCGGCTGGCCGGTGAAGAAAAGGAACTTCAAGTTTTTGATTCGCTGTCATGGACGGAAGCGCAAAAACGCGATGCGCGGCAATATCGTCCCGGCATGGCGATCCATTTTCACCGGACAACACGCGGTTTTGACAAAGACGAAACGGTGGCGGTGGTCGCCGTGGAAAACGATTCGCTGAAGGTGCAATGTCCCGATGGTTCGGAAGTGCTTTTCCAATTGGGTCAAGGCTGCGCCTTGTTTGATGTGGGGGAGAAACGGAAATTGAAAGTGGCCGCTGGTGACAAGCTGTTGCTGCAATCAAATTGGCAAAAGAAATTCGTCAACGGTGAGTTGGTCGAGGTCAAATCTGTTCAAGGTGATTCTGTTTTGCTGGCCGATGGCCGAGTGATTCCTGCCGAATACCGCACGTTCACGCATGGCTACGCCGTCACGTCGCACGCCGCCCAGGGCAAGACGGTGGATGAGGTTTTGCTGGTCGCCTCGACGCGTTCGCTGCCCGCCATCAATCAGGAACAATTTTACGTCAGTATTTCGCGTGGCCGCGAACGCTGTCAGGTCTTTACGGACGATGCCGAGATGTTGCGTTCG